>C687J35021_10000075_pt1 | contig 70141 bp, 72 predicted proteins | sample RifCSPhighO2_12_FD_35021 | JGI IMG/M metagenome (IMG submission 35021) | reverse complement strand
CCACCGTAGTCGCCATCGCGAAACTCCCCGCAAATCTCCATCACAGGCGGAGTCGCAGGTCAGACAAAAACTGGGAAGGTGCCGCCCAGGAAACGCTTACGGTGCAACGCGCAGCCGTGGCCCACTCTTCTGCCAGCCGTGCCTGACGGGTGGTCAGCGACAATGAGACATGGACAACCTGCCCGCGCGCTGCTGACCCCGTAGCAACGCCAGCCGCCTTCGCATCCCAAGCCACTTGGGTGCCGAAGGCCTTCTCCTCTTCCCGGGCTTCTTCTTTGGGCCCAATGGTTCTGCCACCAACTTCGCCAGTGTTATGGCTTGGCGTGGTCGTCGCTGCCAGTGCCGGTGCCGAAGGGTTCGGTGCCGCCAAGGCGTCAACCGAAGTCGGCGGTACCGTGATGGGCCGATCGGCCAATTCACTTTCGCTCACCTTTCCGCCAAACCCCAACTTGGCCGAAAACCCTGCGTCTTGGCGAATGATCCGCATCATGTCCTTACGCTGCGCCATCATGCGACCTCCGCCGGGTTGAGGATCATCTGGTCGATCTCCTCTAGCAGGTCCCCTGCCTCCTTCACGGCACTCTGGACATGGGCCGCAAGCGCACGGTTCGGCGTCTTGTCCGCGATCACGCCTAGAAGCCCTTCTCTGTCCATTCGAACATAAGCGGCGCGGCTACCAAGATAGGTCTCAAGGGCAGGCAAGGACTGGAACAGCTCTTCAGCCACCGCCCGCTCGGTCTCTGACACCCGCACAGGCACCCGGTTGAGCAACACGGAGAATCCCGCAAGCTCATCCGGCTTTTCCACTCGGCCACGAAGCTTCAGGTACCAGTTGGCCGTTTCCAGCGTCTCGCTCAGATCGCCCCGTGACAGCATCATCGGGCAGATGATCCGGTGGGCGGCGACGGCCAGAACATCCTGCGCTTCTGATCCACCGCCGAAGGTGTCGATCAGGATGAGGTGCTCTTGATCGGGCTGCTCATAGATCTGCCCGATTGCTTCCGCCACCCGGTGGGCGTCGAGCGTGTGGATCACCTCAACCAAGGGGGACCAGTTGCCGGCCTCCTTTCCCGCCTGCATCCACTTGAGGCAAGACTTTGAAGCATCGGTGTCGAAGATCGTCACCGTCTCGCCCTTTGCAGCCGCAGCAGAAGCCAAGGCGCGACAGAGGGTGCTCTTGCCCGATCCCCCCTTGCGGTTCATCACCAGCACAACACGTATCCCGTAACCCATACCACCTTCCTCACTTTGTCGATTGCGTTTCGCGCAATGTGGATCGCTTAAATCTTTTATCGTAACTCGCATCGCTTTAATCTGAACGCCGACTGCGGATATCAGAAACCGGCTCGCGCAAATCTTATTGCGCAAGGCGTATCTCTTTAATCATTTGTCTGATTACTGGATGCGTGTATCTTTCTTCTGATCGCGCAATGCGTGTATCACAAGGCGGAACCCCGAACACACATCCCTGATGCCACAAGACGCATCCCACATATCCTTTCTCCGGACCCTGAACACTGAACGACAGGCTCCGCACGGTAAACAAAACAAGGCTTTAGGCCCATACTCACAAGGAAAATGCGCCTCTGGCCACATGGCTGGGGGTGCGCGGTCCCTGTCTCACCTTGTGTGTTGCGCGATCAGCGAAACGCATTCGGTGGCGGGGGAGTTACCCAAGGTCAGCACAATCTGCAAGAGCATAACTCGCGCTTAGATTGCACTTGAAAGGGAGGTGAAGGAAGGGGTAGGAAGAGTGGCAGGAAATGCGATGTGTCTACAAATAATCGGTGGCAGAAGTTGGCGGTAAAATCAGAACCTCGCGAAACAAGACTTAAATCGCGGCCCAAGGTTTTGGCGGGTGTTGGCAATGAAGTAGCTGATTCTGCAGTGCAGCAAGGGGCTGGGCGCGGACGGCCTCGGTCGGAGGACAAGGGTCAGGTCGTCAGCTGCCGATTGCCCGCCGAAGAGCTCCATGCTTTCGATGCGCTTTGCACTCAGCTTGGAGCGAAATCCCGCTCGGACGGGGTGCGATCGGTGGTGCGGATGGCCTCTGGCTTCCTCGAGTTCAGCCGGGAGGACAGCGTCAAGCTGGAAGAAATCCGCTATGAGTTGGGTAAGATCGGCACCAACGTGAACCAGATTGCCCTGGCTGCGAACCGGGGCAGGGCACCGATGGTCAAGGCGCAGTGGGCGTCGGTGGATGAGTTGCGGCGGTCACTGCCGATGGTGGCGAAGGCGCTGAGCCAGATCATCGCCGAACGCCGGCGGCAGGGCGTGGCACTCTTCCGGAAATTTGTCGAGGCTCAGGAGGGAGCGCGCCATGGTTAAGCTTGGGTCGCGTCCCATCGGGCTTGCTGAGGCCGTTCTCGGCGAGATCAACTTCCTGCGGCCACAGCAGGGTCGGGTGAAGGCGGGCGGCTCGTCTTCGCCCAAGCGCGGGTTCAGTTTCTCGACCCGGGCCAGCCAGCTGTGGCGGTTTTCGCTGGGGTCGAACGCGGCGGTGCTGAAGAAGATCGGCAAGGGCGGGACGGCTAACGCCAAGGAGCTGGCCGCCCAGATGGACTACCTGTTCTCAAAATCGGCATCGATCTTCGGCAACGGGGTCGTGCTGGATGCGGATGCCAAGGGGCTGACGAAGGACGAGCAGAATGACATCGTCGGCGACTGGGTCGAGGATTGGCGGGGATCGCCGAAGAATGGTCATACGACCCATCTGCTGATGAGCTTCCCGTCTCATGTCCGTCCGGAGAAGGCAAAGCTGATTGCGGAGGCCTGGGCCTTCGAGATGTTCCAGTCAGGGGAGCATCAGGATGATGTCTGGTCCTATGTCGCGGCCCTGCACACCGACAAGGCACACCCGCATGTCCACATGGTCGTCAACAATCGCGGGACGGTGAACGACAGTTGGTTCTTCATGGCAAAGGAGCATGTTTTCAACCTTGAGGTCATGAAGGAGCGCATGGTGGCGATTGCTGCCGAGGAGGGCGTGTTTCTGGATGCCACCTCGCGTGCCGAGCGCGGCTTGCTGAGCTATGGGCCGTCGCGGGCAGAGATCGAGCGGGCGCGTGCCGAGGGCCGAGCACCTGAAGAAAGGCCGCGAGAGGGTAAGGCGCTGGAGGATGCCTTGGCGACAATGGCGCGCACGGCGGATGCCATGCGCAGTCTGAGCCATGTGGCGGCGCTCACGGGCCTGCCGGAAATTGGTGAGAAGATCGCCAAGGCGGAACAGGCACTGCGGCGAGGCGGGGTGCTGCAGCCGCTTTCGGGCGATGTCGTGACGGCGGAGCGGGCTGATCTGGATCGGCATTTCAGCGGCTGGATGGCGTTGGCGGAGGGCAAGATCCGGAAGATGCCTTTCGCGGAGCGCAAAGAAATGCGGGACGAGCTCTACGGCTATGCCGTCGATATCGCCAAGGGGTTGGGCGACGCCCGTGGCGCGCAGCTTTTGCAGATGCTTCCGCAGACCAAGCTTTACGCGACGGGCCTTGAGGGTGACCGCCTGATACAGGGCAGGGAGGCCGTTGATCTGCAGCCAGGTGCCGTCGACCGGCTGAAAACCGATATCGTCAGCAAGGCTGTGGCCTTGGGCCTGAGCGGCGACCGCATGGTGGAGCGTCTGGAAACGGGGGCCGCCAATGCTTGGGAAGAACGCGATTGGGTGCGCAGTGACTTGCTTACGCTGTCCGGGCGACGACGCGTCGATCTTCGCAATCTGGATCAAAGCCGGAAGGTCGTCGTTGATCTGGAAGGTTTCTACGAAGCGGCGGCCAAACTGATTGAGCATGCCCGGGCGCATGCAGTCGTTCGCGAAAATGACCGGTTGCTGCGCGCCCTCGGGTCGATGGGCCGCATCATGCAGGCAGATGGTAAGGTTGAGTTCCGGGGTGATGCCCATGCTGAGCGGTTCGCCGACGAGCTGGGTCAGCGCTATGGCAAAGGGGTTGTGGCAGAACTCGCCAGCGGGCGGACGGATAAGCTGGCAGGGGATTTCGAGGATGCAGACCAGCGGAAGTGGATCGCGCGGGCGGTTGTTTCGGCGGCAAAGTCGCATGTGGCGTTTGGGCTGACGCTGAAAGAGGCACGGCACGCTGAACGGCTGCTCGCGTCAACTCCTGCTCGGGGCGAGCATGATTGGGAGCGGTGATTGCGCTCAATGCCCCCGTAAGGGTCGCGCTAAGGATTTTAACACGTGCCGTAGTAGCCGCCGGAGTATCGGCAGTATTCTGTGGCAGTGCCGGATCGGATCATCTCTGCAGCAATGTCTCGGCCGTTGGGCAGCAGGCATTGGGTAACGAGGCGTCCATATCGATCAACGTCCAGAACAGCGCAACGCAGATGCTTGCCGGATATCAAACTGTGCAAGGTCGAGGTTGCGGTTGAGCCGCCCTGGTGGTTCCATTCCGGCGCATCGAGGCCCCAGACACGAATTCGACGCGACTCGCCACTCAGCGTGAAGGTGTCTCCGTCTAGAATCTTGCTGACTCGTGCCTCAAGGATGGGTGCTTCCTCGGCTCGAGCCATCCCGCCCTCAAGGAAAAGTAAACCAATCCCGATTGCCACCAGTAATGGAATGCCAGTGAGCTCGGCGCGACGAAGTCTGAAACGGCTCAAGTGTCTGTACATGCAACCATTATCGCTCGGCTCGTCATCTCACTGCAAGTTGCTTCCGCGATCAAAACGAGGACGAAACAGGTGTGAGTGCCGACGTCGGGCCGAGGGCTACATGCAATGCGCACTTTCCAGCAACTCCAAGGGTTGGGCCCGAGGGCATGCCGTTTAGCTGAACTGCTGAAGCTTTTAGGGCTGCAATCATGCCGTGACTTCCTGACAAGTCAGAACGGCATTGGTAGGCTGGTCTCAGAAATCGCGCAGTCTAGGACGGTGACCAATGGCGAAGAGTAGGATCGATGAGGCATTGGTTGCTCTGAAAGCCGCAGGCAATGACGGTTTCGGAGCGCGCCGGGAGGTTCTAGAACGTTTGGGCTTAGATCTGCTGCATCGGCCGGCCCTAGGCGGTCAGATCGTTGCACGAATTTGCGCGATTGCAGAACCAAGCCCGCGCGACGAGGGTTTGCTAGACCTTCTGGGAGCAGGACTTGATACTGCCCGCATCGCCCGCGAAAACGGTAAAGCACGTGGTCAGACCCTTATCGGTGCAGTCGAAGCGGCATTAGACCTTGCGCGCGGACAAGGTCGGATGACATCCGCGCACAGTTTGCTCTTTGCGCAGCTTTGGACCCGAAACGGCTTGCCTGCGCCCGCTGCTCTCGCACTGCAAGTCGAAGATGTCGTCCCTGCGACCAGTCGACGTGCGACCAATTCTTCTGAAGGCGACGCCCTCTTGGAAGGGCTCTTTGCTGAGCTTATCCAGCAGGCTGAGGGCGAACCGCTTGCTCTGCATCACGCGCTGACGGAAAGCTTCCCAGCCATGCCGCCTGAGATGCGTGATCATGTCGTGGCGTATTCGGTTGGCCGCAATGATCCCATCCATGCCGAACTGGCCTGTTACTGGTTGCTTGACCCAGCCCTGCACATTCGCCTCACAGCAGCACAAGGCCTCGCCAATCGCCTTGCAAGTGCTGAACTTCCTGGGCGAATTTTGGCGTCACTGGTCGTCCTGCGCAGCTGGATGCCCGACGATGTCGCGCGGGCGAAGGTAGACACCATTCTCAAAGAGGCGATGCGCAAGAGCGTCGCAGCTTCCGCAGATCAGGCGCCTTGGACGATGCACAGCATTCATGCGTCCCTGCCCGATGGTGTAGGGGCTCAGAGCATCGGCATTGCGCTGCAATCCGGTACGCAGCGCAAAATGGCGATGCTGCTCCTGAAACAGGGGCAAGGCGTGAAGGACGCCTATACCATCACGTGTCGAACAGCGCGGGACCAAAAAGCCATTGTTGAGCGCATGACCGAAGAGGTCGGCGCTTTGACGGTGACTGCAGACTATGTGCGGCGTGCCCTTTCCATCGCGCTCGCAGATGGTCTGACCCATGGACAGCCGCCCGTTCCGGGGCTGATCGAGGTTGTCCGTCTATGTGGTTTTGCCGGTTTGCGGCCGGAGGTTCAATCGACACCGGACCTTATCGCTGATCTTGCCTCAACGCGAGCTGTGCAAGCGCTTCCGCCGCGACAGCACGGAGATCTGATCACCGCCAGCGAGGAATGGTGGGATCGGCACGAGACAATCGAAAGCTGGTTCGAAGACAGCGATGCAGCCCATTCCGTTCTCGACAAGGCGCGCAGCGCGAAATCTGCAGAGACGGCGCTTTGGAAATGGCTGGAGACCCGACGCGATTGGTGGGCACGCATTCTGGCCCGATCCGCCGATGTTCTGGAGACTGCCTTCCACCCGGACGCGACCGGTTTTGCCGCCTGCGCCATGGCTCTGCTGGATGGTCGGGATCTGAAAAAGATCCCGGTTATGCTTGATGTACATGAACAGACCATTGAAGCCTGGGTCCGCGATGATCCGGACTTCGACCCGGGCTTGACGTTTGAAGAACTGGCACAGGAAGCACCCACCCCCGAAAAGAAGGGTGAAGTCGCGGCCCTGCTGCGCGGCACCGAACTTTCGGTGGACTGGCTTGACGGCTATATGACCGGCGTTGTGATCGCGCCGCAGATGATCATGCCAAACCAATGGTTGCCTGCAGTTCTGGAGCCGGTCTTGCCACGGATCAACCCGTCGCAATTCCAGCGTTTCACGGACCTTCTCATGATGCGCGCTCAGACGGTCTCGGATGTTGCCTCTGTCCCTGACCAACTCGTTGCCGCGATATCCGGCCGCTCGAAGAAGGGGCAGGCGGAATGGTGGAGCGGGTTTTCGGACGCAGTGGGCAAGTTTCGGACGGCTTGGCCCAAGAAAGGCATGATCAAGGAGGATCGGCGCCTTCTGGAGATGGTGACCGAAGGATTGGCAAGTGCAGAATTGGCTGAGTTGGGGTCGAATGCCGAAGAGTGCAGGATCGTACGTTAAGCGCCTAGAACCTGTTTGCCGTAGTCGCGGAGATTTCCTTTCGGATCGACGTAGCGATAGAGCGTTACGGGCCTGATGCCGAGTTCCTCGCACAACTCGGCGACGCTTGTATCACGGTTGGCCATCGCGGCTTGCGCCACGCGAACCTGAGCTTTTGTCAGGGCGAACTTTCGGCCACCCTTTCTGCCCCGCGCCCGTGCAGCTTGCAGGCCGGCCATGGTGCGTTCGCGGATCAGTTCGCTTTCGAATTCAGCCAGTGCCGCGAAGATCCCGAACGACAGCCTTCCCGCTGCGGTGGTTGTGTCGATCTGTGCACCCTGACCTGTCAGCACTTTCAGGCCGATGCCCCGCTCGGACAGCATGCTCACGGTCCTGACTAGGTGATGCAGGCTGCGCCCGAGCCGGTCGAGTTTCCAGACCACCAGCACATCGCCCATCCGCAACGCCTTGAGGCAGGCCTCCAGCCCGGGGCGGTCATCCTTCTTGCCCGAAGCTTGATCGGAATAGATTTGGCCCTCGGGGACGTCGGCGGCATTCAGGGCATCGTTTTGAAGATCAAGCGACTGGCTGCCATCGGCTTTGGAGACGCGGGCGTAGCCGATCAGCATGTTTCACAAACGTTCGTTTGCGAAGCTGGTGCCACATCCGTGCATTCTGCCATTGAAGTTGTTCCTTATCCCATATCACAAACAAATATAGATAATGGCCTCTGTGAAAGCAAAAGAAACATGGCGCACCGCACCATTCTGACGGAGCGCCAACGAGCCGCTCTCTTCGATCTGCCGAGCAATGAAGCCGCACTGCTTCGGCATTACACGCTGGCCGACGACGACATCGAACACATCCGCGCGCGACGGCGATCACAGAACAGACTTGGGTTTGCTTTGCAGCTTTGCGTTTTTCGCTATCCTGGCCGTCTGCTGACCGCCGAAGACGTCATCCCGGCGGCGGTGATAAAGTTCATTGCAGCCCAACTTGGCATGCAAGCCGCTGATCTGGAGGGCTACGCCGTCCGGGAAGAGACCCGTCGCGATCATCTCATCGAACTTCGGGCCATTTATGGTTACAAGATGTTCACCGGACGGGGTGCCCGTGACCTTAAGGGTTGGCTTGAAGCCGAGGCAGAATCCGCGCGTTCCAATGAGGATTTGGCACGCCGGTTCGTTGGGGAGTGCCGACGCACCCTGACCATCCTGCCGGGGGTGTCGGTTATTGAACGGCTTTGTGCTGACGCGCTTGTTGCCGCCGAACGCCAGATCGAGGCCCGCATCGTCGAGCGCCTCGATGCCAGGATGAGGGCTAAACTCGATGCCCTGCTGTCCGAGATCATGGATGGCGGCATTAGCCGGTTCATTTGGTTGCGCCACTTTGAGGTGGGCAAGAACTCGGCCGATATGAACCGCGTGCTGGATCGGCTGGAATTTCTTCAGGGGCTTGGGTTAACAACTGCCGCCCTTGATGGCATCCCACCGCATCGGGTCACCCGCCTTCGTAGGCAGGGGGAGCGCTACTTCACGGACGATCTGCGCGACATTTCCGATGAGCGGCGGTTGGCTATTCTTGCTGTCTGCGCCCTGGAGTGGCAAGCCGCCATTTCCGACACCGTGGTGGAAACCCATGACCGTATTGTGGGCAAGACTTGGCGCGAGGCCAAGACGCTGTGCGATGTTCGCATCGCCGATGCCAAAGGCGCACTGCATGACACATTGCGCGCCTTCTCGGGCTTGGGTGCCGCTCTTCTTGAAGCGCGCGGCGACGGTGCCCCTCTTGAAGCGGCGATTGCTACGGCGTGCGGATGGAACGATCTCGAAGGCCTTGTCGCTACTGCCAAGCGGTTGACAGACACAATGGCGGCGGATGCTTTGGCTTATGTCGGCCAAGGCTACCATCGGTTCAGGCGCTACGCCCCGCGCATGTTGCGGGCGCTCGATATTCAGGCGGCACCCGTGGCCGCGCCGCTGATCGCCGCCGCGCAGCTTGTTGTTGCAGGCGCGCAAGCATTGGATAGGCCGACAATCTTTCTACGCCGAGGCTCAAAATGGCACCGTCATCTTCAGGCCCAGGCCCCCGGCGATCATCGGCTTTGGGAAGTGGCGGTCCTGTTCCATTTGCGCGAGGCCTTTCGTTCTGGCGATATTTGGCTGACCCATTCCCGGCGTTATGCTGATCTGAAGAATGCCCTCGTGCCGATTGCTGCTGTTCAAACAACACCTCGACTGGTCGTGCCTTTCGATCCGGCGGATTGGTTGGCAGACCGCAAGACTCGCATGGCAGAGGCATTGGAACGCTTGGCCGCTGCCGCCAAAGCAGGCGCCATTCCGGGCGGCAGCATCGAAGACGGTTCCCTGAAGCTCGAACGGCTCAGCGCCGCCGTTCCCGCTGAAGCCGAAGACCTCGTCCTGGACCTGTACAAGCGATTGCCAGATGTTCGGATCACGGATCTCTTGCTGGAAGTGGATGACGCGACGGGTTTTACCGAAGCCTTTACCCACATCCGCACCGGGGCACCCTGCACTGACAAGATCGGCCTGCTGAATGTCCTGTTGGCCGAAGGGCTAAATCTTGGTCTGAGTAAAATGGCCGAAGCCACGGATACACATGACTATTTCCAGCTATCGCGCCTGTCCCGCTGGCATGTCGAAAGCGATGCGCTCAACCGCGCACTGGCCATGGTGATCGAGGCGCAATCTGTGTTGCCTATGGCCCGGTTCTGGGGTGCGGGCATCACCGCTTCCAGCGACGGGCAGTTTTTTCCGACCACCCGCCAAGGTGAGGCGATGAATCTGATCAATGCCAAATATGGCAATGAGCCGGGGCTCAAAGCCTATACCCACGTCTCTGATCAGTTCGGACCCTTCGCCACCCAGACCATTCCAGCGACGGTCAGCGAAGCCCCTTACATCCTTGATGGCCTGCTGATGAACGACACCGGTCGCAATATCAAAGAGCAATATGCTGACACCGGCGGCTTTACCGACCACGTCTTTGCAGTCACCGCTCTCTTGGGCTTCCAGTTCATTCCCCGCATCCGCGATCTGCCCTCCAAGCGGCTTTATGTCTTCGACCCGGCCAGCATCCCAAAGGAATTGAAGGGCCTGATCGGCGGCAAAATCCGCGAGGGCATCATCACCGCCAACTGGCCGGACATCTTGCGCAGCGCCGCCACCATGGTCGCGGGCGTCATGCCGCCCAGCCAACTGCTGCGCAAATTCGCGGCCTACCCCCGCCAGCATGCGCTGGCCGAAGCTCTCAAAGAAATCGGACGGGTAGAACGGACACTCTTCATTATCGACTGGGTGCTCGATGCCGATATGCAGCGCCGTGCCCAGATAGGCCTGAACAAGGGTGAGGCCCATCATGCCTTAAAAAACGCCCTGCGCATCGGCCGCCAAGGTGAAATCCGCGACCGCACCACAGAAGGCCAGCACTTCCGCATGGCCGGCCTCAATCTGCTCGCCGCCATCATCATCTACTGGAACACCAAACACCTCGGCCAAGCCGTCCACCACCGAAAAAGTGAGGGATTGGATTGCCCAACCAATCTTCTGGCGCACACTTCGCCCCTCGGATGGGCGCATATTCTCCTCACCGGCGAATACAGGTGGCCAAAATCATGACCAAATCGCCTTAACGTACGATCCTGCACTCCCCGGCATTCGACCCCGAGTTTGCGGCGCTGGTCGCAATCCGACAGGAGCGCAATATAGGCTAGTGGGAAGAGTTCGAGCGTCGAAAAGGGCGGGGAGGGGACCTTGGCCATTGTGGTTGCCGCCGCAGCAGTTGTGGCAAAGCGGTCGTTCGCTTTGCGATTCAGCCTTCCGAATTCGCAAGGCACTCCTGCCTTATCTAGTCCCAGAGCACTTTCACTAGCGGCCTGTCGATCTTTCGCGACCTTTCCGAGGCGCATAGGATTGACGCGCGTCCGAGCTGAATTCTGACGGGCTTAACTAGCCTTCCCTCGGGCAAATGTCGATGCGCGACGCGCTCTGAGGCTAGGCTAACCATAAGGCCCAGAATGGCCGCCTGCATCATCTGCCCGTTGTCCGAAATGTTGCCGCTTCGGGTAAATTCAGACCGCTTGGAGTCTGCTTTGGCGAACCACGACCGCCAGTCATTCAACATCTCTTCAAATAGAAGCTGGGCGTTGTCGAGGCGCGCCGAGTTGGGCAAATTGCGACAATCGATCCAAGATATTCGAAGGAAAGAGTCTGAATAAGCGCGACTCTGATGCTTTCCTTCTCTTCGGGACCGAGTTAGCCGATGGCCGTCGACCAAGCCTGATAGCCGTAGACCCAGTCGGCATTGCCCTTGCCCTTCAGCCATTCATTGGCGAGCGAGGCGCGCTGGATCTCGGCGGTGCGCGGAATGCGCGCGCGCTCATAGGCTTGCAGCGCTGCGGGCAGCTCGGCACGGGTCTTGCCCTCGACGGCGCGGGCCAGCACCACGGCATCCTCGATCGCCATGCATGCGCCCTGCGCCATGAAGGGCACCATCGGATGGGCCGCATCGCCCAGAAGGGTGATATTGCTCTGCGACCAGTTTTCCATCGGTTCACGTACATGCAGGGCCGAGCGGGTGACGCTGTCGCAGGCATCCAGAAGGGCGCGGGCATCTGGATGGAAATCGGAATAGGCGTCGCGCAGTTCGGCGATGTCGCCGGGCAGCGTCCAGCCTTCCTCGGTCCAACCTTCCTTGGGGGTGGTGGCGAAGACAAAGATCTCGGTGCCATGGGTCAGCGGGAAGGTGACGATCTGGCGGTCCGAGGTCGGCCCCCACCATTTGGTGAAGGCGTCAAGGTCTGGCAGGCCCGGTGCCCGGTCGCGCGGGAAGACCGCCCTCCACGAGACAAGGCCGGTGAAGCGCGGCGCATCCGGGCCAAAGATCGACCGGCGCACCGGCGAATGGATGCCATCGGCACCGATCACCAGGTCGAACTCCTGCCGGGAGCCGTCGGCGAAAAGCACCGCCGCACCTGTGGCCGTCAGCTCGGCCTCAGTCACCTTGGCATCCAGATGCAGGCTGCCGGAGGCGAGTTTCGCCTCCAGCGCGTCCAGGATATCGGCGCGGTGAATGGTCAGTTGCGGCGCGCCATAGCGTTCTTCGGCGGCGGCACTCATCGGCAGGCGAGAGGTTTCCTCGGCGGTGTCCCACATCCGGCTGATGCGGTGGGTCGGGCGGGCGGCATTGGCGCGCAGCGCCTCGCCCAGGCCCAGACGGTCCAGCGCGTGAACGGCATTCGGAGTCAGGTTCACATCGGCCCCGACCCGGCCATAGGCGCGCGACTGCTCGAACACCGCAACGTCATGCCCCTGCGCCTGAAGCGCGATCGCCACCGCCATACCCCCCACGCCGCCGCCACATACCGCGATTTTCAGTCTTTCCATGGTTTTCGCCTCCTCGAGTTACGTTCTGCCTGCGGGCAGGGTGGTTCAGTCATGAGTGGATCCGAAGGGCGGCCCGAAGCGGCTATTGGCCAGGGTGGCCCCGCCGTCGCGCGCCGGGCGGCGCTAGCTCTTCGCTTGGAATGCCCGGACGGCGGTCGCCCGATAGCCATCACGCGCCTCCTTGTGGCCAGCGCGCCCAGGGGTGGGGCTTTCCGGTCAGGTCAACGTAGAGCGACTTCTGCGCCATATAGGCCCGGATGCCCTCGCGCCCCTTCTCGCGGCCCAGGCCCGCGTCCTTCTCCCCGCCAAAGGGGGTTGATGCCGAGAATTGCTTGTAGGTGTTGATCCAGACTGTCCCTGTCTGCAACGCCCGCGCCACGCGCCAGGCCTTGGGAAAGTTGCGTGTCCAGATGCCGGCGGCCAGGCCATAGGCATTGTCGTTGCCCTGGGCGATCACGTCGGCCTCGTCCCTGAAGGGCAGTACGGCAAGCACCGGGCCGAAGACCTCGTCACGGCAGATGCTGGCCGCGTTGGTGACGCCCGCGAGGATCGTCGGAAGGTAATAGGCCCCCTTGTCGAAGAGGCCGCCCGTCGGCGCCGCGCCGCCGCACAGCACCCGGGCGCCTTCGGCAACGGCGCGATCGACCATGGCGGCCACGCTGGCGCGGTGGTCGGGGTGGACCATCGGGGCGACCTGGGTTTCGGGGTCGAAAGGGTCGCCCAGACGCAAGGCACGGGTGGCGGTGACCAGGCGCGCCACGAAGCTGTCATAGATCGACTGCTGCACGAACAACCGCGCCCCGGCGATGCAGCTTTGTCCGGTCGAGGAAAAAACCCCGTAAAGGATGCCTGCGATGGCCAGGTCGGTGTCGGCATCCTCAAAGACGATGGTGGGCGACTTGCCCCCCAGTTCCAGTGAGACCGGCATCAGCTTTTCCGCCGCCTGCCGCGCCAGCATGCGACCGGTCTCAGTGCCGCCGGTGAAGCTGACCTTGCCGATGGCGGGGTGCTCGACCAGCAGGTTGCCGATCTCGCGCCCGGCGCCGGGCAGCACGCTGAACAGCCCCTTCGGAAGGCCCGCTTCCTCGATGATCCGCGCCAGTTCCAGCGCGACCAGCGGTGACCAGCTTGCGGGTTTCAGCAGCACCGCATTGCCCGCCGCCAGCGCCGGGGCCACCTTCTGCGCATCCGAGGCGATGGGCGAATTCCACGGCGTGATCGCGGCGACCAGGCCTATGGGGTCATGCACTGACATCGTCAGATAGTCGCCGCGCTGGGAGGTCAGGGCGTCATCCAAGGTTTCCAGCGCCGCCGCGACATAGCGGAAGGTCCCGGCGGCCGAGGCGGCCAGCGCCCCGGTTTCGCGCAGGGTCTTGCCGGTGTCGCGGGTCTGGATATGGGCGATGCGGGCGGCATTGGCCTCGATTCCGCCTGCGATGCGGTGCAATATGCGGGCGCGCTCATGCGACTTCAGCCCGCGCCAGGCGGGATCGGCTTGGGCCGTGATTGCGCTCGCAATGGCCCTTTCGCCATCGGCGCGGCTGGCGCCTTTCAGGACAAGGTTGACCGATCCGTCGGCGGGGTAGATCGAGGTAATCTCGGCCCCGCTGCCCCATTCCCACTCGCCGCCGATGAACAGGCGACCGTCCGGCATTTCCGTCATATCGCCACCTCGCGCAGCCGGTTCAGCACCTCGCGCGCCACGGAATAGACTGTGGTGACCGAAGTCTTGGGGTTGTCGACCGAAGGCTTGCCCTCGATGCGGATCGTGTAATCGGCGACCTCGGAGGTGACGCTGTACTCATGGATGTTGCGGCCGACCGCAGGGTCGGCGATCAGCCGGACGCGTGTCTCATCCCAGCCGATCCCGGCCAGGGCGAGGGTCGCGGCCACATTGGCATTCTTGGGATAAAGCGTGGCGGCGTCGCGGGCGGTACCTTCGAAGAACACCGCTTCCTCGGTCAGCCCCGCAAGATCGACCAGCGCCTCGGCTGGGGTGCCGGTCCAGGCCATGGGCGGCTTGCGCCCGGTATAGGTGACCGCGCTGATTCCGGCGGGGCGCAGCGCCGACAGGATGTCGACCCCGCCGATGGCCCCTGCGGGCAGGAGGAACCGGCTGCCGCCTTCGTGCGCGGCCCGGGTCAACTGGGCGTAAAGGCCCGCATCGGCCAGTGCGCCGATCGAGACGATCAGCGTCTCGATCCCGGCGCGCAGGACGGCGGTGGCATGCTGGGCCACGGCCTGATGCCCGGCGCATTCGACAACCAGATCCGGCCCCGCGGCTATCAGCTCCTCCGCCCTGGTCACCACACGCGCCGATGCGGGGAAGGTTGTGGCCAGTTCGCCTTCGACCCCTTCGGCGAATTCCGGCAGGCTGAGAACCGTCAGCGCCGATATCGCGGCCTGTTCCTGTGCCAGAACCTTCAGGAGCGTGCGGGCGATGTTGCCGTAACCGATCAATCCTAGATGCATGGCGTCAGACCTTGTTTCCAGCCGCTCCTGCGGGCGGACCCGAGAAGCTTTCGGCGAAGGGGCCGATGGCGACCATGTCGACCTCGATCATCTGCGGTCCGGCTGCGGCCAGCGCGGCATCCAGCGCCGCGCCGAAGTCCTCCACCGCGCGCACCACCCGGTGCGGCAGCCCGATCGAGGCGCAATGGGCGGCGAAATCAGGGGTGTGCAGCGCGGAATAGTGGTGTCGACCGTCGTATTGCGCGTCCTGGATGTTGCGGATCACGCCATAGGCGCGGTCGTTCATCAGCACGTAGACCAGCGGAGCCTGTTCCTCGACGGCCGTAATCAGTTCGGCAATGCCCAGTTGCAGCCCGCCGTCCCCCAGAAGCGTCACCGCCTTGGGTCCGGTGCTGGCCAGCGCCGCCCCCACCCCCATCGCGGCACCCTGGCCGATGCCGCCGCCCAGGGCATGAACGCCAAGCCGGGCCTCGGCCAGACGGACATAGCGGTTGCCAAAGGTCGAGTTCGAGATCGTCACGTCGCGCACCCAGGCATGCCCCCCGGCGGCGATGCGGGCGGTCAGGGCCTCTGCCACCGCTTGATAGGGGCCAAGGCGGCTGCGGAGTGCGCCTTCGCTCTTGGCCCGGGCGGTGGCGATGTCAAAGCCGAGCTGTGGGTCGACCTGCAGTTTCTCGGGCAGCGCTACCAGCACGCGCGCCAGCGTATCGCGAGCGGAACCATGGACGAAGAGATCGACTGGATAGTTCCGCCCACCCTGCGCGGCATCAGCGTCGATCTGGATCAGCGGGCGTGGCAGGCGCATCTTGTTGTTCAGCGTTTCGTTGCCGCGCAGGCGCGAGCCGACGACGATCATCAGATCGCAAGAGGCATAGATCGCTTGCGCCTCGGGCGTCATGTTGAAGGCACCGAGGCTGGCAGGATGGTCCTCGGCCACCACGGCCCGGCCCTGGGTCGACGTAACGGCACCGAAGCCGCGTGCCACCAACGCCCGCGCCTCGGCCTCGGCCCCGCGTGCGCCACCGCCCAGCCATAGCATGGGGCGCCGAGCGGCAAGGATGCGCTCCACGATGGCTGCGATGGCGTCGTCGCCGGCGCAGGGCGCTTGCGGGCGGGGCACCAGTATCTGCGGCGCGACGGACATGACAGTGCGCTGCACATCGACCGGAATCTCCAGAGCCACCGGCCCGGTCGGGGCGGCCAGCGCCTGGGAAACGGCGGCGGTCAGCGCTCCGATGGCGCTGCCCGCGTCCCACATGCGGACATAGGCCTTGGACACGGCGCGCAGCATGTCGGGCTGGCGCGGCACGTCATGAATGGGTGCGCGGTCGCGGTCCATGAATTCGGTGTCGACGGTCGAGGTGATATGCAAAAGCGGTGTCCCCGCCGTCAGCGCCTCAACCTGGGCACCCGCCGCATTGCCGGCAGCCGTGCCGGTCGAGGTGAACACCACCCCCAGCCGCCCGGACACCCGTGCCCAAGCATCGGCCATGTTCATCGCCCCCGCCTCGCCCCGTGTCGGTACAAAGCGGATGCGGCCCTGCCGCGCGATGGCATCGAGGATGGGCATGTTGTGGATCGAGATCACACCGAAGACGGTGGTCACGCCAATCTCGGCCAGCCAGCGGGCGACGAATTCACCGACGGTTTCAGAGTTCGCTGCGGTCTGCGCAATCGTGTCGATTTTCATCAGTCTTGTCGTCCTTTACATGAACCGAGCCAGGCCGCCTGACACGTCAAGCTGGGCCCCGGTGATGTAGCTGGCAGCCCGGCTGCCGAGGAATGCGATGGCGGCGGCGGCCTCGGCCGGATCGCCCAGGCGGCCGAGCGGGATGCCCTTGCGGCGCGCAAGATCGGCATACCAATCCTCGCGACTGACCGACTTGTCCTCGCGCTCGGCAAATCGGCGGGTCCATTGGCCCGATCCGATCAGCCCCATCAGCACCGCGTTCACCCGAACCTTGGGCGCAAGTTCCACGCTCAGCGACTTGACGAGGCTCTGAACCGCCGCTCGCGCCGAAGAGGTGCAGACCATATGCGGCTCGGGCTGGTAGGCCAGAAGCGAGTTGACCACCACGATGGCGCCCGATGCCTCGGTCAAAAGCGGCAGGAAGGCGCGGATCGGGTGGATCTGGCTGAATAGCTTCAGGTCCAGTTCGGCCCGCCAATCTTCGTCCGTCGTGTCGGCGAAGGTGCTGATCCGGCCCTGACCAGCGTTGTTCACCAGAAGATCGCATTTGCCGAGACTTTGCTCCACGGCTGAGGCAAAAGCCTGATTGGCGGCAGGCTCTAGCACCGAAAACGCCTGCGCGAGCACCCGGTCTGCGCCGAAATCGCGCTTCAGCACGGCGGCTACATCCATCAGCCGTCCTTCGCCGCGTGCACAGATTGCGACCCGCGCGCCCTGCTCCAGCAAGAGCCGCGCCGTGGCGAGGCCGATGCCGGACGACCCACCGGTGACAACCGCCACCTGACCTTCATATGGGGGGGTCATGGTTTGATCTTTCGCAATTCGGGAAATCCTGGGTCGGGGCGTCCCTGCATCACCGCGCGTTGCGCGGCGGTGGGGGGCCCTGCGGTCATCCATTGGTCCATCTTTTCGGGCACATCGCGCGGCCAGACCTGGGCCTCGTGCGTGGCCTCGTTGATCTGCTGCAATTCCGAGGTGAACTCGATCACGAAGCCCGACGGAGAGACGAAATAGGCAAAGGGGTTGTCGCCCGGCCCATGCCGCCCCGGCCCCCATGTCGGCAGGATGCCCTTTTCCTTCATCCGCCCGATGGAGCGCATGAATTCGTTGATCGAGGGCAGCTCGAAGGCCACATGGTTGATCGACGGATAATGCCCGCGCACCAGCGCGATCGAATGGTGGTCGGTAGCGCAGCGCAGAAAGACCATCTGATCGGCGCTGTAATCCGAGACCCGGAAGCCCAGAACCCGGCAGTACCAGGCCTCCACTCCCTCCATGTCGGGAGTGTTCAATACCACATGGCTGATCTTTCGCGGTCGCGCCCACTGGTCCAGCGGCTCAAGCCGGCGTTCCTCGCAGCGAAACCGCAGGCGGCGGTTGTCGGGGTCCAGCACCTCGAAGCCCCAGCCGCCCGCGAAGTCGGTGAAGGCGGCGGGAGGGCCCAGAACCTCGGCGCCCTCGGCCAGGGCCTGGGCGTGCAGGGCAGCCATGGCAGCGCGGTCGGGCATGGCGAAATGGACATACTCGATGCCATAGGTCGGCCCGTCCATCAGGCCATAGACAAAGGGCTCGGACCCGGTGCCACGCAGATAGACGATGCCGTCCTGATCCGCAGCGAAGGTCAGGCCCCAGTTGCCTTCGTAAAAGCCGCGCGTGTCGCGAATGCCGGGTGCGCGCATGACAATGCCACGCAGGGAATGTACGCCTATCTTGTCGCTCATGTCCGCTACTTCTGTTGCAGGGGGGAGGAAGTGCTTTGGTCTTGCGCCAGCAGCATCGCGGCCAGCGCCTGCGGTGCTTGCAGGTGGATGGCATGGCCTGCGCCCTGAACCTGGGTGAAGCCCCGTCGCATCGTCGCGGGAATGGCGGCATGGGCGCGGGCGGATTGGTCAGGCGGAGTGACGATATCGCCTTCGCCCACAATGACGGCGGTCAGCACGGTCAGGCGGGCGCAGTCGGCGGCCAGATCGCCAGAGGCCAGCATTCGCACGGCCTGGCCATAGCCCGGCAGGCGGACCTTGGCCATGCTGGCGGCCACGGCGTCGACCAGCGCGGGATTGGCTTCGGGCTCATGGATCAGGCGGGGCGCGCGGGCGGCGGCAAAGGCGGCGGCGCCATCGCGCTGCAACTCGGTCAGGCGGGCAGCCTGGGCGGGGGGCAGGTCGCCCTCAGGCGCCGCGCCGCCACCCTGCGCGCAAGCCGCCAAAGTCAGGCTCAGGACATGCCCGGGACGGAAAACGGCATAAGAGGCGGCGATCAGCGTGCCCAGCGAATGGCCCAACAAGTGGAAATGGTCCAGCCCAAGGCGCTCGACCAGACCGGCCAGTGCGGCGGCGTAATCTTCCGCCAGCGGCCAATGCGCCCTCAGTGGGGTCGACCAGGCATAGCCGGGCGCATTCCAGGCGATCATGCGCCACCGGGGCAAATGCCCAGCCAGAGCGTCAAAAGACGAAGCCTCGGACCCGATTCCGTGCAGGGCCACAAGCACCGGACCTGCGCCCGGACGTTCGCGCCAGCTTATCTCGCCGCCTGTGTGATCGACAAAGCCCGTCATGAGAAGACAAACCCGTTGTTCACCGGCAGGACCTGTCCAGTCAGGGGCAGCGCAGGTTGCGGCATCAGGTAGGCCACAGTCCCGGTGATCTCTTCGACGGCCTGCAGTCCGCGAACGGCGCGGTCTTCGCCAAAGTGACACGGGCTTCGATCAGGGGCTTCTTGTCGGCGATGCTCATTGGGCCTTCCTGTCGGGATCAGGGGGTGAGGATGGGGGCCGCACTGCGGGGGGTGCAGCCCGAAGTGAAAGGTCAGCCGGCGGCCTTGCTTCCGGCCGGACGCGGGATCTTCGAGACCGGGTGATCCGGCGGATAGGTCGGGGTGACGGGCTTGGGGTTACCGATCATCACGCACATCAGGGCCTCTTCGATGCCCTCGTTGCGTACGCCTCGGTAAAGGCCAGGTGGAACCGAGATCAGGTCGCGCTCGGTCAGCAGCACGTCCAACTCTTCACCCTTGTGCTCGATGAAGAAGCGCACCTTGTGGCCCTTCAGCACGAAGAAGATCTCTTCCGCATCGCGGTGGATGTGCAAGGGGCCCTCGGCCCCGGCGGGCAGGACCATTGTCGAGAAGGTGAAGTGACCAGCCGGAACCACGTTCTCATCACTGTCGATACCGGTCGCGCCAGTTCCGACATAGCGCATCTGCGCCCGGCGATACTTGGGGTCATGGTCAGCCTGAAACTTCAGCGCGTCCCAGTCCAGCGTGCGCGTGCCATAGGTGGCAATGCGGCTTTTCATCCAATTCGCCAGGGTCTTGCCCTCGGGGATCTGCACGTCCTCGGGTTCGATCGAGGGAAACTTCATCGGTGCGGCAGTCATGTGATGCTCCTGGCTGCGGGTGAGTTCAGGCGCGTGATCAGGAATGCGCCTTTGGAATGTGGTGAAGGAGGCGTTCCCCGGCCCGGACGACGGCCGAGTGAAGCGCGGTGCCAATCAGGGTCAGCAGGATGATGCTCGTCAGCGCTGAGCGCGCAGGCCCGGCCTTGATGAGCCAATGCGGGACGTGAGCTGTCCGGCTCCCGCTGCGACAGGCGACCGGTGAACGCACTCTTCGGGCATTCATGGAAACTGCTGGTCTCGACCATCGGTACCCTCGTGCTGCCTCGGCAAATTGTTCAATTATGAACGTTATGTTCATCTTTGATCTTTACTTTGCCCGAGTCAATCCTTTTCTTGCTGGGGGGCCATGCTTCCGACAGGATCGGATGGCCGGGAAAGGGCGCCAACCAGGCGCGGAAAGAAGCGGGGCAGGAAGAATTGACGTCCAGCGAAGCGATCAAGACGGGGGATGAAGGCACCGAGTACACCGTGCCGCCGGTTCAGCGCGCCTTCCGCCTCTTGCGCCACATTGCCAGCGGTCAGCGCTGCCGCAACCTCAGCGCCACCGCGCGCGAGCTTGGCATCAACCGCACAACGCTAATGCGGCTTTTGCACACGCTGGCCGCCGAAGGCATGATTGAAACGCTTGACGGAGGCGAAAGCTGGCAGCTTGGGCCGGGAATGATCGCCCTCGCGGCCGAAGCGCTGCGTTCGCGCGATGTCCTTCGGGTGGCACAGCCGGTGTTGGAGCGGCTGTCGGCCTTGCTTTCGCTATCCTCACACCTGGGCGTGATCGACGGGCGTGAGATCATCTATCTCCTGCGCGAGGCGCCGGATGCGCCTTTGGTAAGCAACGTCCGCGCCGGATCACGCCTGCCTGCTCATGCCACGACAATCGGCCGCATCCTTCTGGCCCATAAAGGCGAGGCCGCACTGGTCGCGCTTTATGCGGGCCAGCCGCTTGCAGCCTTCACCTCCAAGACCGCTACTTCGCTGGCAGATCTTATGGCCCAAATTGACCGCGACCGCGCCCAGGGCTTTGCCTGGAGCCATGGCGACTACGAACCCGGCATCGGCTCTTGTGCCATGGCGATCCTCGACCATCGCGGCACGGCAGTAGCGGCGATCAATGTGACCGGACCAGAAGCCAGCTTTGCCCCCGATCAGCCCCGCGCCCTGGCGATCCGCGAGGCCGTGGCCGCCGCCGCCGCCGAAATCTCGCGCGGGCTGGGATATTTACCGCGGAAATAGGGCCCGCCCGTCAGTCACCCAAAGCCGACTGAAGCTTTTCAAGCGCCCGGAACAGGGTTTCCCGCTCGTCGCGTGACAAGATCAGCAGGGTTTGCGCCTGCGCCCTGCGGGCATTTCTGATGATCTCGTCATAAACGCGCATTCCGGCCTCGGTCACGACGCAGACCAGTTTCTTGCGCGAGGCCTCGGTTTCGGGCCGCAGTTCCACGAGGCCGCGCTGTTCCAGAAGGCGCGCCGTGCGGCTGACCTGGGCCTTGTCAGAGGTCGATTGCGTGACAAGCTCACCGAAGGGCAACGAACCGGAGTGCGCGGCCAATGACAAAAGCCGCCACTCGGCGATCGAAAGATCAGCGGATCGGGCATAGGGCAGCGTGACCTCACGGCGCAACGTGCTCATCAGCGTACTAAGCCGCTTGGTGAGAAAGTCATGGACGACAAGCGATGAACCGTCTGCGTCCAGCTCCGACCAGGGGCAAGTCTCGGTGTCTTCTGCCATGGCGCTGTCCAATCGCTTTCATTCTCGACACGTCACCCGATTCCCTGGCTAGGGCCAAGATCTTGGGCAAATAACTGATCTAACAAGTAAAAAAATTTTGTTGATCCGTCAACAAAAATCATCCACTCTGATTTTGTTGCATCGTCAACAAAGTGAGGCCGGATGGCGCCGGTCGATGCACAGGGAGGACTTCGGTTTGGCGGGCGAGGGTGAAGGAATTCCGCAGGTCAATGCTCGCGAGAAGGTGCTGGGATGCGCCGTCTACGCCGGCGACATGCGCCTGCCACGCATGCTGCATGCCCGGATCCTGCGCAGCCCCCATGCACACGCCCGTATCACTGGGGTGGACTTGACCGCCGCCCTGGCCCTGCCGGGGGTCCGGGTCGCCGTCTCGGGCCGGGACGTTCCGGCGCGGGCCTGGGGTCTCAGCCACAAGCAGCAGCACGTGCTGGCCCGCGACACCGTGCGTTTTGTCGGCGAAGAGGTCGCCGCCTTAGCAGCCGACACGCCCGAAATCGCCGATGCGGCATTGGATCTGATCCAGATCAGCTATGAACCTTTGCCTGCCCTTCTGGACCCTGCCGATGCTTTGACCACGGGCGCGCCGCTGGTCCATGCCGGCAGCAACCTCGCCGACGAAATCAACATCCAGCGCGGTGACATCGACGCGGGCTTCGCCCAGGCCGACCTAATCCACGAAGAAACCTACCGCACCCATTCGCAATATCCGGGCTACATGGAACCGATGGCGACGGTTGCCGCCACAGATGCCAACGGGCGGTTGACGGTCTGGACCTCGACCCAGTCGGTCTTCCTGGCCCGGCAGCGGCTGGCCGAGGCGCTGGATCGTCCGGTCTCGTCGATCCGGGTGATCCAGGCGACGGTGGGTGGCGGCTTCGGCGGCAAGATCGTGGAAGAACGCAGCAGCGTGATCGCCGCCTTCCTCGCCACCCGCACCGACCGCCCGGTACGCCTGGGCCTGACCCGGATCGAGGACATGCTGTCGGGTTGCCTCAGCGTGCCGGAAACCATCCGCCTCCGTCTGGGGATGCGGCGCGACGGCACGATCACTGCGAAAGAGGTCGAAATTCTGGCCGACTGCGGCGCCTTTGCCGGGCTCGCGCCGGATATTCTGATCGTCTCGGCGATGCGCAGCGACAACATGCAGCGTATCGCCAACATCCGCACCCGCGCCCGACTGGTCTACACCAACACCCTGCCGCGCGGGGCCTTCCGAGGCTTTGGTGGCACGCAAATGCTGTTCGCGCTGAACAGCCACCTGGCGACGATGGCCGAGAAGCTGGATCTTGACGTCTTCGACGTACACCGCCGCAACGCCATCGGTCCGGGCGATACCACCGTCCATGGCTGGAAGATCGGCAGTTGCGCGCTGGAAGCCTGCCTGACGCATGTCCGCAAGGCCATCGACTGGGACGCGAAGCGCGCACGCCCCAAGGGTACGGGTGTGCTGCGGCGCGGCCTTGGCGTGGCGGCGGCAATGCATGTCAGCGGCAACCGTACCATCGGCAACTGGGACGGGGCCACCATCCTTCTGAAAGTCAACGAGGATGGCCGCGCCGTGATCCTGACCGGCGAATCCGACATGGGGCAAGGTGCCTTCACCATGCTGACCCAAATCTGCGCAAAGGAACTGGGCATCCCGCCAGCGCATGTCACCGTCCAGGCTCCGGATACCGACATCTCGCCCTTCAGCATCGGAACCCTTGCCTCGCGCGTTACGATCAACGCCGGGGCCGCCATGGTCAAGGCGGCTCGGCAGGCGCGGAGCCAGATCCTTGCCGCAGCCGCCGAGAAATACAGCCACCCCGAGGACGACCTTGAGATCGCCGACGGAATGGTCCGCGCCCGGGGCACCGGCAATCTGACCGTGCCCTTGCCCGAGATCTGTCGCTATCACATCTTCCGCCATGGCGGCGAGGGCATCATCGTCTCCGCCAGCCATGACCCCGAGACCGTGCGCATGGATGCCGAGCATCGCGGCAACATCGCGCCGGGCTATTCCTTTGCCGCTCAGGCGGTCGAGGTCGAGGTCGATACCGAAACCGGGCAGGTCCGGCTGATCGAATCATGGCTGGCCGATGATTGCGGCGTGGCGATCAACCCGCTGGCCGTTCACGGACAGTCGAACGGCGCTGCGGTGCAATCGCTGGGCTGGGCGCTGTACGAGGAACCAAGGTTCGAGGGCGGGCAGCTTTCCAACGGCAACCTCGCCGACTACACGATGGCCACCGCCGATGCCGTGCCCCGGCTTCACAGCGCCATCGTTGACTCGTTCGAGCCGAATGGCCCTCTGGGGGCCAAGGGGGCCAGCGAAACCGCGATCCTACCTGGCGCACCCGCCATCGCCAATGCCGTCTATGAAGCGATCGGCCTGCGCATCACCGACCTGCCGATCACACCGGAAAAGATCCTGGCCGGCCTGGCCCGCGCAAAGGGAGCCCGCGATGCTGCCCTTTGACATCGCCACCCCTGGAACCCTGGCCGAAGCGCTGGCGCTTTTGGACCAGTACGACGAAGAAGCCTGCGTCTTTGCCGGCGGCACCGCGCTGGTCATCGCCTTGCGCCAGCGCATGATCGCGCCGCGTGTCGTCGTCTCGATCGGGCAACTGCCGGGCCTGTCTGAGATCACCTATTCCGAAGCCGAGGGCCTGCGTATCGGCGCGCTGGCACGCCATGCCCAAATCGCCGCGTCGGATCCGGTGCGCCGCCATTACCCGGTGCTGGCCCAGCTTTTCGGCGGTCTGGCCAATCCGCAGGTCCGCAACCAGGGCACGGTCGGAGGCAACCTCTGCTATGCCGATCCGGCCACCGACCCGCCCTCCTGCCTCCTGGCTCTGGGGGCCGAGGTGATCATCGCCGGGCGGATGGGCCAGCGCCGTTTGCCGATGCGCGCATTTCTGGTCGACTTCTTCACCACGGCGCTGGAGCCGGGCGAGATTCTGGCCGGCATTCATATCCCTCCCCCTCAGCCGGGTGAGCATGCCCTCTACCGCCGCCACCTGCGCACGCCCGCCGAACATCGCCCGCTTGCCAATGTGGCGCTACGGTTTGTCGCGGGGCCTGATGGGCACAGCTGGAAGGACGTGCGGCTGGCCATTGGCGCCGCCGTGCCGGTGGCTCTGCCGATGGACGAGGCAGGCCGCGCACTGACCGGACGACCCATCACGCTTGCCGTTGCCGGCGAGGCCGCCGCTCTCGTGGCCGAACGACTGGAGCCGATCTCGGACAGCCGTGGCGACGCGGCCTTCCGCACCGCCGTCGTGCGCGCCGCGGTCCGCCGGATCGTAGCCGAAGCCGCAGGCCTTGACTGGACGGAGACCACATGAGCACCCATCGTATCCACCTGACCCTGAACGGCGAGGCCATCGAGGCCGAAGTGCCGGGCAACCGCCTCCTGGCAGATTTCCTGCGCGATGACCTGGGCCTGACCGGCACCAAGCGCGGCTGCGAGACAGGGGTCTGCGGCGCTTGCTCGATCCACCTTGACGACACCGTCACCAAATCCTGCCTGTGTCTGGCCTTTCAGGCGGACGGCCGCCAGATCACCACGGTCGAGGGGCTTGCCGATGGCGCAACCCTGCATGTGCTGCAAGAGGCGTTCATGACCCATGGCGGCCTGCAATGCGGTTATTGCACACCCGGATTCCTGATGGCCTCGGCAGAGCTTCTGGCCAGAAATCCGATGCCTTCCGGAGACGAGATCCGCAAGGCGCTTTCGGGCAATCTTTGCCGCTGCACCGGCTATCAGGGCATCGTGGACGCAGTCGGCGCAGCAGCGAGGACCTTGCATGGAATTTGAGTTCCGCCACCACTTTGATGCCACGCCCGAGGCACTTTGGCAGGCTCTTCTGGACCCGGAGCGCGTTGGCGCCTGCGTGCCGGGCATGCAATCGGTCACTGTGATCAGCGATACCGAGTACCGCGCCCGCATCCGGGTGAAGATCGCCTTCATCAGCGCGCATTTCGACATCGGCACCGTGATCACCGAGACCGATCCGCCCCACCTTCTCCGCGCCGAAGCCAGCGGCGAGGACGGCAAGATCGGCAGTTCCGTCTCGGCCAAGGTCGAGATGCGGTTGACGCCCACAGGCGACGGGCAGACCGAGCTTTGCGTGAAGGCCAGGGCCGATGTGCTGGGGCGGCTGGGAACGCTGGGGTTAAATCCGATGCGTACCAAGGCCGAAGGCATGTGGGGCCAGTTCTGTGAGGCGCTGGCGGTGCAGCTATCCGGCGGTTCCCCCCCAGCCGCCTCTTCTTCGTCGCCGGCACCTGCCACGCGCACTGCTGCAAAGGCACCAGTTCCGCAGACCGCTCAGCCAGGCCGGTCAGGATGGCTGTCCTGGTTTGCGCCTCGATCCGAGGTCTTTCGGGTCGAAGTCGAAAGGAATGGCAATCGCGTTGTCCTGAGCTGCCCGCCCGATCAGGCCGAGCTTTGCCTGGGCTGGCTTGATCGGCACCTGCAAGGAGGAAGGTCATGACGCGCTAAGGCCACGCCCGCCTGAAGCCTGCTTGACACCCCCGGCGGCCCCGTTCCGGTGGGAACGCACGAAGGGGAAATGGAAACCGATCCAGCCACGGCGATCTGGTGCCGGGAGGGATCAAGACAAAGTAGCATCGTCTGCCAAAGGGCAGCGATCCAGCAACGGGAGAAGAAAGAATGCGCAAGAGTTCAGTACTGGCTGTCAGCTTGGTCACCACAGCACTTCTCGGCTTTGGCGGAGCAGTAGTGGCGCAAGACAAGACAGAACTCACGGTGGCCCTGCCGGTCAACCTCTGCCTCGCCAACTGGCCCTTCTATGTGGCCGCCGGCGAAGGCCTGTTTGCCGCTGAAGGTCTTGAAGTAACGATGCAGGGTCTGGACGGCTCGTCCGCCGCGATCCAGGCGATGCTGGCGGGTCAGGCCCAAATCGCAGTTTCCGCCCCGGCCGACATTCTGGCCGCTACCGGTGCGGGTGCTGATCTGACCGGCTTTTACAGTTTCTACCAGTATCTGCCGTTCCGCGTCGTGACGGCTGGGGATTCGCCGGTTGCATCGCTGGCCGACCTCAAGGGCGCGACCATCGGCATCACCAGCGTCTCGGGCGGCGAGGCGACCTATCTGCGCTCGGTCATGGCCTTCTCCGGAATGGCGGAAGGCGACTATGAGGCGTTGGCTGTGGGAGAGGGCGGCATGGCGGCCTCGGCAATGACCGACGGCACGATTAAGGCCTTTTCGGCCTCGTTCGTGGACGAGATCATCTTCGGCGGCATGGGCTTTGCCTACAAACCCCTTGTAGCCGAAGGCTATCCGGGCACCGCAGGCCTGCTTCTGGCCGCCGACTCGGGCTTTGTGGCCGACAATGCTTCAGTGATCGAAGGGCTGGGCCGCGCCCTGGTGAAGGCAACTGCGGCAGGTCTGGCCAACCGCGACCTGGTCGTTGCCACCTGTGGTGCCGCCGCCCCGCACGAAACCGAAGATCCCGGTTTCGCGGGGGCTGTGCTGGATGGCGTCGATCCCTTGTTCACCCTGACTGACGCCGCCGCCGGGCCGATGGGCCACGTCGACGAGGCGACTTGGGCCAGCTACCGTGACCTGATCATCTCGATCGGCGCAGCAGGCCCGGATGCCGCCAAGACTGAAGTATCCAACGCCTTTGTCGAAAGCTGGAACAAATGACTGAAGCACTCGGCCGCAATCCGGGTTCGGCCGAGGCTGAAGGTGGGGCGGCACGCCGCCCCACCGACAGTGATGGTCAGCCCTCTGTCCGCATCCGCGACCTGTCGCGCACCTTCAGCAGCGATGGCAAGACGATCCACGCCCTGACAGACATCTCGCTCGATGTGGCGCCGGGGGAATTTGTTGTGCTTCTTGGCCCCTCGGGCTGTGGAAAGTCGACGCTTCTGAACATCATCGCGGGCCTTCTGCCTGCAACCACCGGAACTGCCGAGGTTGGCGGCCAGTCTGTAACAGGAGTGCCGCAGGGCATCGGCATGATGTTCCAGAAGGCGGTTCTGCTGCCCTGGCGCACCGTGCGAGAGAACATCCTTCTGCCGATCGAGATCGCCGAGGGCCGCCGCGCCGCCGCCGCCGCAACCCAGCGGGCGGACGAGCTGCTGGACCTGGTCGGGCTGACGGGCTTTGCCGAGCGTATGCCGAACGAGTTGTCGGGCGGCATGCAGCAGCGCGCCGCCATCTGCCGGATGCTGATCACCGAACCCGAGATCCTTCTTCTGGATGAACCTTTCGGCGCGCTGGACGAATTCACCCGCGAACACATGAACATGCAGATGTTGGACCTGCAAAACCGCCTGGGACGCACCGCGATTCTTGTCACGCACAGCATCTCGGAAGCGGTGTTCCTGGCCAACCGGGTCATTGTGATGAGCGCGCGCCCCGGCCGCATCGCGGGCGTGGTCGAGGTCGACCTGCCGCGCGACCGCACCCCCGATATCGTTACCACGCAGGCCTTCCAGCATTTCGTCGAGGAAGCCCGGCAGATGCTTCACATCGGCTATTCGATGGAGAAATCCGCATGAGCAATGCATCCAGCAAATCTTCCGCCCAGCCCAAGGGGCCCTATGCCGGATCCGGGCAGGACTCATGGCTTGAACGCCTGCCCTCATCGGTTCTTGTCGGTGGCTCCTTCTTGATCCTGCTTGCAACCTGGGAAGCCGTTGTCGTTCTGGGCTGGGTCCCGGAACTGGTGTTGCCGCGTGCCAGTTCGACCGCTGTCGCCCTCTATAATCTGCTCGTCGATTTCGCGACGGGCGGCACGGTCTGGGTCAACTACCGGGTCACACTGATCCAGGCAGCCTTGGGGCTTTTCTTTGCCGGCATCATTGGCTTTGTCATCGGTGCCCTGATCGCGGAAACCACTTTTGGCCGCCGAGTGATCCAGCCCTATATGGTGGCCCTTTACGCCGCGCCGAAAGTGGCGCTGGCCCCGATCTTCGTGGCCTGGTTCGGCTTTGGCATGACACCAAAGGTCGTGATGGCCGTAACCATCGCCTTTTTCCCGGTCATGGTCGACACCGCCGCAGGCTTGGCAGGGGTGGACGAGGACAGCGACAAGCTGTTCGCTACCATGCGCTCCAACCGCTGGCAGCGGTTCTTCAAGTTGAAGCTTCCTAATGCCCTGCCATTCATCTTCGCCGGGCTGAAGAGCGCGGGCGTGCTGGCTCTGATCGGCACTCTTGTGGGCGAGTTCTCGGGCGGTGGGCGCGGTGTTGGCGTGCTGATCGAGACCGCAAGCATGCGCTTCAACCTGGACGTGGTTTTCGCCCATGTGATCCTGCTCTCGACTATCGCCTTCGCACTTTACTGGGCGATCGACCGGATCGAGGCCCGCGTGGTGTTCTGGCGCAAGTCGGGGTTCATCCCGGCAGAGTCCTAAGTGTTTGCTCTCCGCAACTCGTAGTTCGGAGAGCAAACTGATCGACAATACCCCATTTAGAAACCCGGCGCGCTCAAGTCCGACGACGATCGGCTGCGCTAGGCATCAGCAGCCTGTGGATGTGCCCCAGTGATGCCGTTGCGGTTGCTCGCTGTGATGTCGGCTAACCCGATTGCCGTGCCCAGCGACCCGCAATCCATTGCAGCACTTTGCTGCCGAAACAGTTTGCTGCACGTCGTGAGCCTCTAATTGCCAGACAGCCATCACATCCCCTTGTTATCCGCTAGAGGATGGACGCTGCCACATGCAGAGTATGCCGGACGATGGTGCAGGATTTGTGCAGAACGCATGACCGCGGCACGATAGGCCTGACTGGTTCGGCCGCGGTTGGAGGGCCGCTCTCCCTGCGCCCACCTAGACTAGGAAACAACAATTGCTCCGAGCTCTGTCAATGTCCGGTTTACGGAACGTCGCGACGCTGCATCTTTGCGTCTTGACGGTCCGCTTTGGGCCGTTACCGCCTCCGAATGGCTTTAAAGCTCCAAACCTGTAAGCTTCTGGGAAAACTTGCTTATCTTAGAGACCGCGATTGTGATGGGTGGTCTCAAGGCTGCGAGATCAACTTCGGGCTCTGCGATGGCTTCGGCCTGTTCTACCGTGACGAGGACCTCAGCATCGACTGCAGCCAGCTCGGCCTCTGGCGCGATCTCTTCCCGGGCCACAATGTCGGCCGCCAGTTTCGGCTCAGGTTCAACCGGGGCTTCAGCCTTTGCCTTCTCCGGCCTCACAAAATCCACCACCATCCGTTCGGCCAGCTTCCGCTCTAGCGCCTCCATCCGTTGGGTCAGGAACTGCACGTCCGCAGCTTCCTTGGGCGGATAGGGCAGGGCACCCTTTTGGGCGTCGAACAGCTTCTTGAAGGTCGGGTCCTGGAAATAAACAATCCGATGGACCAGTAGCGGGTTTTGCCGTTCCGGGATGAGGATGGCTTGATCCGGGTTCAACCGCCGCACTTCATCGGGGGTGAGAAGCGGCCGCTCCTCCATCCGCCGACTGACCGACCGTCGTTGCATGAAATCCCTGTCCCGCGAAACACTATCCGAGACCGAAAGCTTGGTCGTCTTGCCCAAGGCGTCGGAGATTTCCCCCGCCGTTTTCTTGTCGTTGGCCGCGAGGTAAAGCTTCATCCCGGCCGCAGACTCGAGCGACAGGCGGACGTTTTCGCCATAGATGTTGTCAAGGCCGGGGATCGACTGGGTGATGATCGACACCCGCGCTCCGTGACCTGCCAACTGTTTCAGAGCCTGCTCGACGATGGGCATGGGTCCGAGTTGGTCGAACTCGTCCAGCATGACCATCACCGGCCAGGGCTCGGATTTCGGGTCGGGGAGGGTGGAGCGCATGGTGGCGATCAACTCGCCGAAGAAGAGCCGCACCAAGGGCGACAGGGTGCGAATGTCATCAGCGTTGACCACGACATAGATCGACATCGGGCGCTTACGCAGATCGGCAAAGGAAAAGTCATTGCCAGATGTCGCGCGATCTACAGCCGGGTTGTTCCAAAGCGTCATGCCCGCGCCGCCAAGAACCGAGGCATGCGAAGACAGGGTCCGGTCAGAATAGCCCGCGAACTTGCGAAAGGTTTGCGCGGCATTGGGGTGTTTCACCTCCTCGGCATGCTCGCCGTAAACCTCTTGCGTGGCGCCCCGTCCAAAGAGGATGCGGCTGATCTCGCCGATGGTCGGCTTGCCGCGCTCAATGGCCAGAAGGCCAGCGGCCACAAAGAGTTCACGTCCCTCGGTCAGAAAGTCCCCTGCCGTCCCTTTGTCGGAAACCGTCAAGAAGTAGTCCGAGATCTTGGCCAGTTCGGTGTAGCGCTGCTCATAGTTTTCAATGCGGGCGACGCGCTCAAGCGGGTTGTAGCGATGGGTCGGATGTTCAAAATCGAAGGGCGAAAAGCGATAGACTGCGTCGCCTTCGGCCTGCCGGTGCCGCGAAGTGGCCTCGAATATCTCGCCCTTCACATCGAGGACGACGATGCTGCCGTTGAACAGAAGCGTGTTCGGGATAACATAGCCCACGCCTTTACCGGCCCGGGTGGGTGCCACAACGAGGCAATGCGGGAATTTCTGGAAGGTGGCGCTGACATAAGGCGCGGTCTTTGAAGGGGCGCCCAGCTTGCCGAAGACCATCCCCGCGCCCAAGGGCTGCAGGAGGCCATTCGTCTTCATCTCCGCGCGCGCCTGGAACTTGGCCTGACCGTATTCTGTGAGCTGTTGGCGGAAGGTCAGGGCGACAGCGGCAATCGTGAAGAGCACAGTTGATGCGCCGACAATTTGCCAAGGCAGGACCCAGGGCACGGAGGTCAACCGGGCAAAACCGGGAAACTCTGCGATCAGGACAAAGATGCCGGTCGCATTCGGATCGCGGCCAAGGATCAGGTTGAGGACAAGACCCCCGGCGATGAGGCCGACAAGCAGGCCGGAGGTGAGACCAAGGGGAAGCAGCAAAGCAATGCGTTGCAAGATCAAAACTCCCGGTCCTGATTGCGATCGTGGGCATGCGCCCGCGCGTGTTCCGGCGGTCGCGACGCCGCATGCACGACCATTCTGCGTTCTGCCGCCTCCGCTTCATGCGCGCTGAGGCCAAGTGAAGGATGCTCTTTGGCAGCCGAGACGACGGCAACGGCCATCGCCGCCCGAGCGGCCGGGTCCGGCACATCCTTGGCAAGTGCTTCTGTCCTGCCCGCGGCGATATCCTTGAGAACAGACGCCCCGTAGCGCTCCTTCATTTCTTCCGCGAAATCTCGCGCCTGATTTTCGTTGCGGAAGGCGACGGATCCCTGGCTGGCATGGACGCGCGCCAGTGAACCCAAGGCCTCAACCAGCGGGTCAGGTCCACGGGTCACTTCAATGCTGCGGGCGGACTGGATCAATTCGGCTGCACGCTCGTAGAAACGATCCACCCGCTCGGCCGCCGAACTGCGACCTTGGGCGCTGCTGAGATCAAAGCCATGCCGCTTGGCGACATCGGCAATATCGGATTTCACCCACGATTCTTCTTCGCGGGCGTTGGCAGCCCCCGCTTCAAGTCGCGCCTCAAGCTTCTTGAAATCGATCCCAGCGATGTTCGCATATAAACTCAAAGTAGCGCTCAACATCTTGGCACTGCTTTCGTCGAGGTCTTTCTCGGCCCCGGCAATCGCCAACGTGTTTGCGCCGATGGTGGTGCTATACAGTGTCGAACGGGGCGGGGCTTCGATTTCCGACTGCTGTCGATCCAGCCCAAAGGCCGCCGCAGCTTCCTTGGCAATGCCCTGCATTTCCGCGCGGAGGTCGTCTTGTCGGTCCGACGGCAATCTGTCGATCTGGGCTGTAGATTGGGCCACCCAAGCCGAGATTGCCCGCGCCGGGTCGGAAGCAAAATCGCTCCGCTGCCGTTCCTCTTCGGCATAGGCCGCCAGAACCGGACTTTGGGCCAGATGCTTGGCTAAAGCTTCACTGAGGGGCCCTTCATCAGGAAACTTCGCCAGAACCTCAGCACTACCATCGCGACCATAGGAGGTGACGGACAGGAGCTCATCGGGCAGAAAGCCGGCGGAGCCTTCGCCGTCGACAAAGCGACCAGTGCCAAGCGCGCCGTCCGCATCAGGGATATGCTCGACCACCACCTTCCGAAATTCCGGGTCGGCGACGAGCCGCTCGGCCAGATCGCGGGTGTTTTCATTGTCCCGACCGAGGGTCAGCACAAGTTGCGCATCATCGCCCGCATAGATCGCGGTCTCAGGGCGGACGAACTCGGGCTGTGGCCGATGCTCAAGGACAAGCCCTTCCGGCCCGCGGTCGGGCTCTTCCCTCAACGCGCGGTCCATCTCCGCCGCGCGCTTCAAGGCCAGCTCGAGGCCTTCCTCACCACCTTCATAGAAGTCATAGGCATGGCGAAGGGCCTCGCGGGAATTCGGGAAAGTGCGCTCCGAATAGGTGAGTTCACTCTCCCCTCCCGGCAGATTTGCTTCATAGCCCGTGTGAATCCCTCGGTCGGTTGCCACCGCCACGGGCCGCAACTCGAAATTTGCATCGGTTGTGACCCAGTCGCCAGTGGCGATGATAGGTGCCTTTTCGGCAAGGGCATCCTGATACGCGGCCACCTCTCGATCCGCCACGTCCTCCCGGGCTTGCACCGCCGCGCGCAATTTCGGCCCGGGCGGGACCGCGTCACTGTGGTCCGCCCAAAGCACCGCCGCCTTTTCAGGCGCGTGGCGCGCGAAGGCCTCGAGGTCATCCCTCAGCCCCATATCAAGCCGCTCGGTCACGGCCGGGCCATCTTTGCCCAACCGTTCCGTCAGCGAGGTTTCCATCGCATTCAAAAACCCGGCGCGAAACTCGGCATCCGGCGCATGAGAGTCCGGCAAGCTTTTGAAATACCGCGTCTCGCCCGTCTCATGGACCCCGTGGATTTCCGTGCGAGCCATCGTGCGCGCGGTGTTGCCATCGATATGCGCGACCGAGGGCCGCTCGTCCGGGTCGGCGCGGAAGAACGCTTCGCCCGCCTGGCGCGGGTCTTCGAATTCTTGCGCCGCCCCTGAAAGGGTCAGCCGGACCGAGAAATATTCCTTGGGTCGCTCGGTTGCAGGACGCTCCAAATCACGGCGCTCTGTTTCTGGGCGGTTCAGCCCTGCATTGCTGTCGTTTTCCATGGGGTACCTGCGGGGCAAAGAGCCGGAAAGAGGGAAGAGGAGGGGGGCGCTGTCGGGTTCCGCGCTGGCGTCAGTCGTCGAGGCCGGGGAAATACATCTCCATGATCCCGCGCTGGTCGCCGATGCGGCCCATCTGCAGGATCACGTCGATCGAGGTTTGCAGGTATCGGATGACCTCGGCGAAACTCAGCTTGGTGCCTTGCGCCATCACCAAAAGTGCCAGCCGGTCCATCGCCTTGCGTGCCGAATGAGCGTGCAGCGTCGTGAAAGACCCCGAATGCCCCGTGTTGATCGCGTCCAGAAACGTCGCGGCCTCAGCTCCGCGCAATTCTCCGAGGATGATCCGGTCGGGTCGCAAGCGCAGCGTGGCCTGCAAGAGCTTGTCAGCAGACCGGGGCGAGCCTTCGTCACGCTGCGCGATGAGGCTCACAGTATTGGGCTGGCCCGGAAGAAGCTCGAGGGAATCCTCGATCGTGACGATCCGCTCATCCGTGGCCACCATTTCCAGAAGCTTGCGGCCGAGCTCGGTCTTGCCGGTCGAGGTGCCGCCCGAGACGATGACGTTCAGCCGCTCGGAGACCAGCTTGCCCAAGAAAGCCTCGACATCCGCTCCTTCAGACCCGGCGCGGATCTCGGCCACCATCGCGCGGCGCTCCTCTTCGAGGGAGCTTTCTTGGCCCCGCAGAAAGTTGAAGGATTTGGCGACGCGCCGAACATCCCCCTGCCGGGATCGAAACACCCGGATGCCAATTACCGTGCCGCCCGAGACGGCAGGGCTGCCCACCACTTGGCAGCGCAACATCAGATCGCGATAGCGCACCGCAGCCGAGACCAGAGGCGCAGTTTCCGTGAAAGTGTTCGACGTCGAGTTTGCGATCTGGGAGGCCAAATCGCGCACCGAGCGCGCGGGCAGGGCGGCAAGCCCGCTTGGGGTCATGTGAATCTGCCCCGCACGTTCCAGCCAGATCGACCCGTCGGCGTTGATCGCCAGTTCCATGACGGCTGGGTCTGACAGGGCGGCATCCAGCTGCCCGAGATAGGTGTCGAGATAGCTCATCAGTAAAACGCCAGATCCGCATCGACGCGGATCATCACGACCGCGCCCTGATTGACGCTGATCGTCGGCGGGATGCTGAGATAGTCGGCCATCACCGTGTTGACCGCCTCACCGAGATCGGTGCCGACGTTTTCGGCGGTGTCCGAGGCCACCTCATTGGCCGCGTATTTGTCGGCTGCCAGTGTTGGCACGGCACCGATCAGGGAAATCAAAGCGGCCGTCCCGAACCGCTGAAGGAAGTGGTTCCGCACCGTGCCGGGCAGACCCGAGCGCCCGATGCGGTCAGTGCCATAGGCAGCAAGGCTAACGGACTGACCATCGGTTGTTACCAGCCGGTCCCAGGCGATCAGAACACGCCGCTGGCCGGCATCAACTTCGGAATCATACCGTCCGAAGAGACGCGAGCCACGCGGGATCAGCACGCGGGACATATCAAACGACCAGACATCATGACTGACTATAGCTGAGACATTGCCGGCCAGATCGGTGCTGATTGCGGTCTCAAGGGCCGCTTCGATCAAGGTGCCTTGCATGACAGTATGGGCAGGATCGGCGATGACCTCCGCTTGTCGGACTTCAGCCGCCTTGGCCCCCGCCCTGCGAAACGCATCATCGCCGGTGGCGGCCTGTCCCGGCGAGCCGGGAGCAGGGGCAGCTGCGCCAGCCTCACCGCCCATGTCCATGCTGGAGCGCAAGGCAACCATATCGGAATGGATCTGCGCCTCGTTCAGCATTTCGGCTTCCTGCCTGCGCCGGGCCAATTCTTCCTCCCGGGCGCGCGCTGCCTCGGCCTCAGAGTCGCCATCGATCAGCGCCTTGGTCTCAAGCTCGGTCTGCAGCCGGATGTTTTCGCGCTCAAGTTCGGAGAGGGCTGCCGCGCGCGCCTTTGCATCGGCATCAAGGGCTTCGACCTGTGCTTTCAAGTCTGCCAGTGCCGCCTCGTCGGCGACGGTCACCGGATTGGCTTTCAGATCGGCGATTTGGGCGTTTAAAGCCTCGATTTCGGCCTGCAACCGTTCTGCCTCTGAGGTGTCTGGTGCCGCCGGGACGATCTGCGGTTTTGGACGCGAGACGCTGAAGCCGTCGGTTCCGGTACCGTCGCCTTGAAAATCGCTGACCGAGGCCGTTTCAATAGCGGGTGCCGGGGCGGGGGCGTCAGGTGCGGCAAGGACCAGCCAGGCCCCGACGCCGACACCAGCGACGGCCGTCACGGCGGAAAGCGCGTAGGGGTTTATGCCCCGGCGGCGCTTGGGGGCCTCGGAAGGTTTCATGCGCTCCATGCGGGCAGTGAGCTTTTCGGCTTGGGTCTCGTCGCTCATTGGTTTATCCCCGCCTCGGCCGTGACGCAGACATACTCCTCGCCGTAACGCAGCACCCAACGCTCGGACCGGGTGCTGACGGTGATGGTGGTCCCGCGGACAGAGGAATTGACCGAGTATTCTTGCCCTTTGGCATCGGCCCGGAAGATCGTCGGCATTGGCGCGCCGGGCGGGATGACAAAGGTGGTCTTTCGGCCGTCATCCGAGATCGACACCGGCGCGAACGCGGGCAGGACGCGGCCCTTTTTCATGATCTTGTAGGTCATGGGCAGGGAGGGTGGGATGTCAGTGCCGGTTGCTACCGCACGCGTGCTGCCCGGCACGGTGAACTTCACAGAATAGTTTGGTTCTCCGCGGCCACCTTCCGTGACTTGCAGAAAGTAGATGTTGCGCTGCGTCTCGACCGTCAGGTTGGTTGTGGCCCCGGCGACCACGGGCTTGATGATGAAGAGATTGGCTCGTTCCAACTTGTCAATCTTGAAGCTTTCGAGATCGCCGATGGCAATCGATTGGATTTGCTCACCGATCCCAAGTTCCACGAGGGTCACATTCCTAAGCCGCGTGTTGATCCGGTAGACCTGACCTTCCTGATAGGTCGCATAGGTCACGCGGGCATCGTGGCTGCCGGGCTTGGGCGCAGTTTCGGCCAAAGCAGGCAGGGCGGTCATTGAGATTAGAAGCCCGAGCGCAGGGATGGTCAGGGGATGGGTCATATCATTCCTCCGTGGGGGCCAGGGTTTCTGCAGTGATGCGATAATCCGTCACCAAAAACCCGGTGGGGTTCTGCCAGACGAGATCGAGCGCGGTTTGCTTCGAGGGCTCAAATCGATAGGTGACGGTAGCCGTGAACTTGCCGATCCGGTCGGGCACACCCTCGCCATCGGAAACCCAGGTCTTGGTGAAGCGCACCTGGGCGGTGGTGTCGGTCACCGGGGTGATCGACAGAACGTCGATGACCACCTTGGAATTCTGGCCATAGAGCTTTGGCGGATAGTTGGCGTTGCCTTCTGTCCAGAGGCTCACGAGGCCTTGGCGGGCATTGCCTTCGGACCAGGTGTAGGCGCGCAGAATGCGGGATTCATTGTCGTGCTGGTCATAGGTTTCTCGGTCAGTGACATAGGCAAAGAGCAGGCTTTGCCGGATGGCCTCGGCCTGTTCGATCCCTGCCTTTTCCACCGCGACCACGCGTTCGGCCACGCCGGTGTCTTTGTCGACGATGGCCAGGAAGGCTTCGGTCTGCTTCAGGGGGAGCATTGTGACGACCGCGATCATGCCCATGAGACCGATGGCCAGCCCGCCGCCCGCCACCAGATAGGCGATGCGCTCGCGCTTTTTGACGCCGTAGAACATCTCGGCTTCGAGAAAACTTCTCAATTCAGGGTTTGAGCCTGTCATTGTCTTGCTCCGAAAATGGGGATTTGCGCGAGGTGCTGGTGGTAGGTGTCAGCTGTCGCGGATGAACTGGCCAAGCCGCGCCCTTGCGGCCTGGCCGCGCTCGGCATCCGACCGTGCCTGATCGCGCAAATGGTGGTGTTCGGTCTTGCCGTGCATGAAGCCCGAGCGGACGTCGTTCATGCGCCTTGCCGAATAGTCGGAAGCCTTTTCGAGAGGTTTACCCGCAACCCGCAGCGCTTGCGGTGCGATGCTCGCGAGGCTGATTTGGCCGGTGATGTGCGTCACGGCATTCGGGATCGCCATCAAGGCAAAGATCCCGACGAAGACGATGACGAAGAAGCCAAGGATCGAGCCGAGGTCGGTCACATCCTTTGTCTCGCGGAAAACGTCGTGGGCAACGGTGACAACAGCGACGATGACCCCGGCGGAGGCGACCGGATACATCAGATAACCGATCATTGCCGAGAGCCAGGCCTCGAACATTCCCTTGGTCTTCTCAAAGATCGTGGCGCCGATGGTGATCGGAGCGACCCCGAGAAGGAATGCGATCATCAGCTTCGAGAAGCCGACGATGAACACGTAAACTGCCATCAACACGCCGAGGACGACGTAAAGGACGGCGGCCACAAAGCCGCGCATGATCGATGACATGGCCGAAGACACGGAATCCACGTTTCCGGCCATCATATTGGCCATATCGTCCATCGCTGCAGTGGCGGATGCACCGACACCGCCACCCCCGAGCCGAAAGTACTCCAGCGCAAGAGCGCTGAGCCCGTTGCTGGCGGCATCGTAAATCTGGGTGAAGTTCGACCAGGTCAGGCCAAACATCAGAACCATGACGATCCGGAACGACAGCTGAACTGCGTCGCGCATGGAAATCCGATAGACATTCAAGGCCGCATTGATCCCGACCATGACGAGCAGAAGGGCAAGCAGGGTCGTGTAGATCGGACCGACCGCACCCGCCGTTGCCTCGAAATACTGTCGCCCGGCTGAGGTGATTGCCGCATCCAGCGTTGTCAGGATGGCCGAGACGCTATCCATCAGAAGTTACCGCCACACATGGTTTCTGCGACAGCCGTCAGGGTTGCGGCCTCCTCCGCGATCGCCTTCGTCTGTTGCCAGCTGAGGCGCTGGACGTCGTGATGATCGCGCAATGCAGCCGCGACGGCTTCGACCTCTTCCCAGTTCGCCACTTTGCCTGTGCAGCCGCAATCCTGCGTTTCAATCACATTCTGCACGCGGACCAGGCCGTAGATGTCGCGCAGAGCCCGCGCTTCTGGACCAGACCGCGCCAACGCGTAGCCTGCGGGCCAGGCGGCCTCACAGTTACGGAATTCTTCGTTCACGGCTCCCGGGATCGGCCCCACATTTTCGGGGATCTCGACCTTCGGCAAAACGTCGAGATAAGCTCCCTCTTGGGCAAGGTCTGCCGGGGCAGGGGTTTCGGCCCATGCTGCGACCGAGAGAACCGCGATTAACCCAAGGGCACCGCCCATCATTCGCGCTTTGAAAGCGTTGGCCATGCTCATTCTCCCCCTAGGACTTTGATGAACTTCTGCTCTTCGGCTGCGGTGGCGGCATCCATGACGCCGGCTTCGCCCATGCCCATCAACTGGGCGGATTCCATGTTCCAGATATTGGCAAGCGCGATCGACAGTTCCGCCGTCACGCGGGTGTTGAGGTCGATGGCTTCTTTCAGCCCTTCGGTGTCCGGGATTTCCTGAACAAGTTCGTGGACCCGCTCGAGGCTTTCTGAGGCCTTGACCGAGGAGGTTTCTGCTGCGGCTGACAGGAAGGCGGCAGTATTGGCTTGCGTGCCAATCCGGGCGGCCCCCTCGTCTTCACTGTTCGCAAGGGTGTCGACAGTGGCGACATCAAGCCCGGCCGAGGCGAAGAACTCCGAGACATATTGTGCGGCGGGCTTGTCACCCACTTTGCCCGAGGTCGTCATCAGAGAATAATTGCCATCCTTCGCCGAGATCAGCCCGCCGGTCAGATCTGCAACGTCGGGCAAGATGTCGTCAAAGAAGGTGTCCGGGTCTGGAATGCCCAAGGCTTCCAGGGTCAACCCGTTGCGCAAGGCGTCCAGCTGCGCCTTCAGGGTGGCGATCTGTTCGATCTGCTTCAGGATCTGCTCATCGAGCTTCAGGTTGGAGGCAATCATCTCCTTCACCTGCAGCTTGGCCTCGGTCAGCACCTCGCCGATCTTGGCGATACTGGTCAGATCAACTGTCGGTACGCCCTGCGCGAGGGCAGGGGAGAGCATAGCGGCAGAAATCAGAAGAGGGCCGAGACCCCGGACAAAATTGCGGATCATTCGGAACCACCCTTCACTTTGATGAACGTTGCGTCGATGGCATAGGCCTGTAGCCAGAGAGCGTAGCGGGCCTGATCGACCTTTACGCGGGCTGCCTTGACCCGCTCGACCATCAGCCCGATCCGGACGGCTTCCGCCCGGGCATAGCTGTTGAGGTCCAGCGCCTCTTTGGTCGATTTGGTCGTAGGGATGCGCTCGATGATGGAACGCAGCCGCTTCAGCGATGCCTCAATCTCGAGCGACGCGGCCATGCCGTAGTGCAGTCCCGCGTCCGAAGTGTTGCTGGCCTCGGCGATCGCCGTGTCGCGTGGATCGAAAGTGCCGACCTGATCCACGCCAGTGATCTTGCCGGCATAAGAATTGAAGAACCCGGTAATGCGGACGACGTAATTCTGCGTCTCCTCAAAGGGCGGGATGCCACCGTATTTGGTGACATTGCCGGGGCCGGCGTTGTAGGCCGCCAAGGCCAGCGGCACCGAGCCAAACTTGTTGAGCTGGGTCAGGAAGTAGCGCGCCCCCCCATCAAGCTGCAGCATCGGATCATCATAATAGGCGGGATAAATGCCGAGGTCTTTTGCCGTGTCCGGCATCACCTGCGTCAGACCAAAGGCCCCAACTGGGCTGCGTGCCCCGATGGAAAACCCGGATTCCTGTTTCACAAGGCTCTGGAACCAGATGCGGAACTCAACGGGGTTCAGACCGGCGCGAGCAAGGCCCGGGTGCCTTGCATATTTCTGCGCCGTGGCGACGATCATTTCTTCTATGCGGGTCTTGGCATCGCCAAACAGCCGATCGGCATAGGGGTTGTTGTCCTCCACGGCATAGAGGACTTCGGCTTCAGCGCCCGGGATCACCTCCAGGTCGCTGATCCAAGGCGTCTGGCCCGTCATCATCGCCAGCGTGGCATCCAGCGCGTCGAGCTGATCCTGGTGCAATTCGTCGATGCGTCGCTTCTTGTCGGCCTCAAGCTCACGCCCGCCGGTCAGATAGGACATCTGCGCGATTTCCAGTCCATGCTGGATAATCGACTTAGGGTCGACAATCGGTACGCCCTGCGCCGCCGCCATGAAAGGCAGTACCGCAGTTGCCAAAGCGATCACCCTGGCAGACCGATAGAATCTAGCGGCAGGGAATGACATCAAGGCTCGACGGGTTGCTGCGAGAGACAAGCCCCGCATCCGGGCTTGCGCCTTTGGTGGAAGTCGTCACAGTGGATCCTGCGGTGGCCCAGCAATTGGTCTTGGCAATCGGCACGCCAGTGCAAGCGGCGAGCCCGAGGGATACACCCATCATGACAGCCCAAAACCGGACTCGCATAATCAAGGTTATGTAATGTATTGATTTCATTGGACAATCATTCCTTCCAGAATTTCGAGCGTTGGGCATAGTCGGCACCAAAGGCATTCAGCCCGGCCTGACCGCCGCCAAGCGCCGTCAGAAGCGGCCCCAGGGTTTTGAGATCGACATTCAGCACAGTCGAGCTGCGCGGCGTGCGCGACAGCACCATCCGCTGGCCCGGGATCGGGCTCAGGACAAAGTCCAACTCACCGTCGGTCAGCCGGAACCCATCATAGTCGGCACTTGCCGCTTCGCCGTTTGGGAACAGAAGTTGGTTCGGCAGCGCCTCGAGGATCGAGCGGGCTTTCGATCCGCGGATCTGGCTTGGAAACTGGGTCATCATCACCACGACGACGTTCTTCTTGCGCGCGGTCACCAGCCATTCGGCAAGCTTCTTGGCGAAATACTCGTCGTCGAGCACCTTCCAGGCCTCGTCGATCAGGATCAGCGTCGACCGCTTTTCTTCGATCTGCATCTCGATGCAGCGGAAGAGATAGCCGAGGATCGCAGTGCGTTCGGTGCCGAGGTCGAGGATTTCTGTCAGATCGACGGCCGTCACATCATGGCTGGTGAAATCCACTACTGGCTCATAAGCCTCCCCAAAGACCCAGCCATAGCGGCCTTCCGGCCCCCATTCGCTGATCCTCTGCGCGAGATCGAGGCCGTCGCCGACATCCCCGAACAGTTCCTGAAACGCGCGGAAGTTGCGCAATCCTTCGCGGGCTTTGCCGTTCTGGGAAATGGCTGACTTGAGGGCCTCGGATTGCAGTGGGGTCATTGGTCCGCTGCGGGACTCGAGCAGTGCCACCAGCCAGTCTAGAAACCATGCCTCACCACGCTCACCGGATTCCGTGGCGAGTGGGTTCAACCCGGTTGGACGCCCAGCTCGTATTTCGGCATAGCGACCGCCAAGGGCGCGGACCGCCATTTTGAGGCCGGCTTCCTTGTCGAAGATGATCGTGCGGCCCCCTGCCCTTTGGGCTTGGGCTGCGAGGAAGGCGACAGTGGTGGTTTTGCCACCACCGGATTTGCCCAAAACGAGGGTGTGACCGTTGGTCGGTTCCGCCTTTGGGTCGCCGGGTTCATGGAAGCTGAACCGATGCAGCGAGCCTTGCAGCGTCTGAAACAGCGTGAGCGGCGTTTGCCATGGAAGCCGCGCAGCTTCCGTCCCGGTGTCGGCCGCATGCAGAGCTGCCATATCGGCGAAGTTCAGGGACGAGACCGTCATGTCGCGTGCCCGGTAATCCATATTGCCGGGGTGCATGGCGAAGAAGGCGGCCTCGAGCGCTGTGACTTCGCGAACCAACCGCATGCCGTTTTGATGTGCAATACCGCGAATGCGTGCGACTTCGGTGTCGAGAGCTGCCTGATCGCCTGCAAAGACCGTGATGGTCATCTGGTGGATGCCAAACCCGAGCTCGCCGCTTTCCGACTTATCGGCGGCCTCGAAGAGCTGCGCTTCGATCGTGGCTGCGATGTCCTCAGATGCCCGCATTTGGGCGACCCGGCGTTTCACGCGCTCGGTGATGCTGCCGCGCTCAATGGGCGTGTAGCTGTGGGTGATGATGGTGTCGCGGGACGCGCCCAATGCATCCAGCATGCCGGGCCAGGTCGAAGTGGCATAGGATTTGACATAAAGGACAGCGCCGACGCGAGGCGCGTCTGCGCCCTCTTCTACCGCAAACTGGCCTTTGCCAAACTGGATGGCGGCATCGCTGGCATCCTCAGCAATGATGCCGAAAGCGCTGCGGGGTTTGTTGCGGAGTTCGCCCGTCAAAAGCGAGGCATAGAACCCAATCAGACTGCCGTCACCGATCTTGAGGCGATGGGATTTCACGCCAAGCCCGGTCTCAAGGATCGAGACCACCTCGCGCAATTCTTCCAATCGCCGGCCTGTATCCTCACCCCAGACCTTGGCCGCCGCCTTGCCAAAGAGTGGCACCGCCAGCGGGGCAACCTGCCGCCGAACGACCGTCAGGATCAGCACGGATTCCTGCAGATTGCGGCGCTGCAGCTCGGAACTCCAAGCCCGGTCGATATCGGCGGCAAAGCTTTGGCCGAGGATGGGTGTCAGCGCCGCTTGGGCTGGGCGCATCATCCGGTGCAGATAGAAGCTGAAACGTTCATCCAGAGTGTCGAGGAGATGAGCGAAGCCGGCCCTCAGGGCGGTGATTGCGGATGACCCGGATGTAATCCCGTCGATGCCCGTCACCTCGAGCGAGATCATCAAGCCATTGTCGCGGGTGCGCACCACCTCGTCATCAAGCTCGATGACATAAGGCAGATGCGCATAGATCTTTGGGTCAGCAGGGAGCAACGCCCGCGCCCTGCCCTTCAACCCTTCCCGTTCAAGAAACATGACGCCGCCCTTTCCGCAGGATTGCCATCGGCGTGACCTGCATCATGACGGCAAAGACGTGGTGTCCGTTTGGGTTCACCTTGGTGGCCACGCGGGCAAGCCCGTACCAGATCGGGGCCGTCAGAAACCACCAGACTGGTTTGAAGAGAATGAAGGGCAGCACGGTCGCAGCCCCGACTGCCATGGCATAGGGCATCGGCAGGCCAAGGAACTTGGCTTGCCGCGAGAGCCCGAGGATGACCGCGCTTTTCTCCATTGGTCTGGTCTCGCCTCAGCTGAAGGACGAGCGCAGGTTGGCGACGATGGCGGGGCCGGCGAAGACGAGGAAGGCGCCAACCACGACGAGCGCCACCCAAGCCCATGAGATGCGGTTGAAGGCCGCAAGGAACCCGGTCACCACGAAGGCGATGCCGAAGAAGGCCGTCGCAAGCGTGCCCCGGAACGATGCCAGCACACCGGTTGCAACCGTCTCGGCTTTGGTGAAGACCACCTGCGCCAGAGCAGGCTCAGACTGCGACAGAAAAAGGGTGCAAAGGGTCAGGCCCAGAAGAGCCACGTGTTGGTTACGCATGAGGGGTTTGTCCTTCTAGGTTCAGAGCTCGGTGAGGATGCGGTCATAGACCGCCATCACCTTGACGATGTGGGATTGGGTCTCGGCGTAGGGTGGCACGCCGTCGTATTTGCGCACGGCCTCGGGGCCGGCGTTGTAAGCGGCAAGAGCAAGCTCCAGGCTGCCAAAGGCGGCCATTTGTTCGAGAAGATAACGCGCGCCGCCGTCAAGGTTTTCGATGGGGTCGGCAGGATCGACGTTGAGGTAATCAGCCGTGCCAGGCATCAGTTGTGCGAGGCCAAGGGCACCTGCATTGCTGACAGCCCCTTGCGTGTAATTGCTCTCGACCTTGATCATCGCTTGGAAGAAGGCGGACCATTCGGCAGGCGAAAGCTCGAGCCGCGCCAAGGCCGGATGATCCTGATAGCGGGTGGCAATCAGCCGGACCTGTGGCAGGACATCCCTTGGGGCAGCAACGTCCTTGGTGCTGTAGGTCACATCAGCGGCGGCCTCAGCCCCCCCCACTTCCCGGGTCCCTTCTTCAACTCGTTCAGGGCGGAGCGGTACAATCAGCTGCCCCTGCGCATCATAGCGCAGGACGGGTGAATCAAGTGCTGCAAGGTGGACTTCACCGCCCTGCCCTTCCGGATCATTCCAGCGGATCACTTCCGCCCGGGCGGCTCCGCATGCCAGTGCAGACAGTGCCAGCGACAGCAGGTACGTCGAGATGGTCGAGGTTGAGCTTGCCGAAGGCGAGGCCAAACATGCCGATTGGCGAGTTGACGATACGTTCCCGCGCAAGGGCCGTGACCAGCAGGAAACGCTCGCCCGTGGAGCTGACAACGTAAAACAGCCATTCCCCCGAGAACCGCTCGTCGGGGTTGGGCGCACTGACACACTCGATCTCAACAGTCGCTCCTTCGGATGCGGCCAGCTTGCGGAAGTCACGCTCCAGCAAGACAGGCAATGCGCGCCGTTTGGTATTCATGGGGTCCCCTCGGATCATCTGTTGGGAACGTTGTATCGCAGATTTCTTTGTGAAGCGATGCCTAACAGAAAGTATGGCGTATTCAATATAAAAATGACAAACACGATAAAAGAAGGGTGCATGATCTATCCGGAGCTTGCTCCGGCGGGCGTGCCGTGCGGGCAGCTGCACCGGTCGGCCCTCGAGAAAATGGAGCCAAGTTGTGAGACGCAGACTTTGAGAAAAGCCCAAGAAATATTGGCATATTTGCGGATTCCCGCAGCGAATTCATCGGCAAGATTAGCACTTCCGATGCGCAGACGAGAGGTGCATCTGGCCTCGATCATTGTGGTCATGTTTGTGAACTCCGCAGCTTTCGCACAACCAAAGGTGATTCGCTGCCTGCCGCCCGAAGTGCCGGTCACCGACCTTCCAGAGGCGGTTCTCGCCGAGTACCGATCTGAAATCTCGGCCGAGTTCGAGGCCTACTTTGCGGCCGTCAGCACCCACATCACCTGTCTCGACACAGAGCGCAGTCGCGCTTTGTCGGAAGCCCGCGTGGCCACCGAGGCCTATTCCGCCTTCCTCAACATCCCCCCAGCCCAGAAGGACCTCCCGTGAAACCTCTCCTCCCTGCCCTGCTCCTTGGTCTTGGCCTCTCTAGCGCGACCATCACACCGGCAGCCGCCTACCCGGTCGACTGTGCGATCCTCTTGTGTCTTGCGGGGGGCTGGCCCGCGTCAGCCGAATGCGCTCATGCCCGCGCAATTTTCATCCGCCGTATAACGCCTTGGCCGATTGAACCGCCGCTGCAGATCTGGAACTGCCCAATGCGGGCGAGTTTCCGGGGCGAGCGGCGGCCTATTGAGCGCCTCTACGATATCGCATTCAGAACCGATCTACCTCCGGCAGCTTCGTCGCTCCCAGAAGTCTCAGCCGCGCCGATCCTTGTCGATGCTCAGGCCGATGTCGACATTTCTGATCCGGCTTTCGACTTCGTCCGCTCGATCCGGGTGTTCGAGATTACCTATCGCCAGAACCGTAGCTCCGACGGCGACTGCAATAGTTGGGGGACGGTTTACCTGGGCAGTTACGGCGAACAGGGTGACTATATCCGCAGGCGCAGCAGCATTTCCGCCGTACCGGAAGCCTCAGATTTTGGCATTCCGACCAGCTGCGGCAGTTACTGGCACCGGTCGGTCTTCGTCGAATGGCGGGACTATGAGGGCACCTACGGCCACGAAGAGGTGCACTACTAGCCGCACCACTCAGAGAGTTTGAACCCGCCCCAGAAACAGAAACGACGCCAGACCATAGGCCCGACGCCGCACTGATTTCCTCGTGGTAGTGGGAACTTAGCGCGAGCTTTTGGTCCGTCCAACCGGCTAATGATTTTGCCGGAACGAAATTCTATACGCTGCGGTCTGGTGTTGTCCCAAGACGGAACGACACATCATGCAACTCACGACCGGTGCCATCCTGCGCCGCATCACCGAAACCCCGCTCTCCACGGCGGCACACAAGCTCGCGACGATCATCCTCGATGGGATCGCCTGGAAGGACGGCTACAATGGGCTCGAACGCGGGACAGCTGCCTTCACGTTGGCGCATCTCGCCGACAAGATGGGGGTTTCGAGACAGCATCTGACGGCGCTCCTGGTCGAACTTGCGGCGTCCGGTTTGGCACTTGAGCGGTGGAAGCCGAATGGAAAGTTTGCGCCTTGGCTGTTCCGTTTCGGGGATGAAAGTAACACCGCGACCCTGCCAGATGTCGTGTCAGCCACAAGCGACACATCACTATCTAGAGATTCTAAAAACAAAACTATATTCTCAGGGCATATCAACATCGATGAAGCGCGCAATGTGTTCGGAACATGCTGGGCAGAACTGATCAAGGCGACGAAAGCGATGTTGCCCTGCTGGAACGTTGACACACAGGCAATCTGGGAGAGGTTCCTTGCCTTCAACCGGGCACGTGGAAATGCCTGCGTTCCGGCTGGATACTTGCTCGGCTTCATGCGCCGTTGGCGGACCAGTTCGTCACGTCCGGTTCCAGCGCCACCACTTGGGCCTGTGTCGCAGCAAAGTGCTGACCCGAAACAGAAGGAGCTTCACGAGCAGATACAGGCCGCACCAAGCGCCAACCGGCAGTTTCATGCGTCGGATCTGTGTAGGCTAATCGGTCAGGCTGCCTACGAAGCCCGTGTCCGCGCTATCGTCCATCAGTTCGGATGTCCTAAGTTCGCTGCAATCCTCGCGGTGCATGGAAGGGCGGTACTGGCAGGCGAAATTCTCCGGTAATGGGATTGATGGTTGCACTAGCTTCGTCAGATCGGGCGACGATTCGCTCAACCCATCGGTATCAACCTGATCGCGACATCAGACATCGGTTTGTGCTGTTTGACCGATCGCTTATTCTGAGTACGACGATCACGCACCTCTGGGCGCAAACAAGATGAGCGCTGCACCGAGAAGACAGAGCACAGCCCCGCTCAAGTCCCAAGTATCCGGGCGTTGTTTCTCCACTGCCCAGAGCCAGACGAGCGACGCAGCAATATAGACGCCACCGTAGGCGGCAAAAGCGCGCCCTGCGAAATCCGACGGCGCGAGAGTCAGGAGCCAGGCGAACACGGCAAGGCTGACCAAACCAGGGGCCAGCCATAGCGCGCTCGCTCCCTGTCGCATCCAGGCCCAGACCGCAAAGCAGCCCATGATTTCGGCCATGGCCGCCCCTGCGTAGATCAGGATGGTCGTCATGTTGAAGCAGCTCCCGGCAGATGGAAATCATCGAAAATGGCGCAAACTCCCGGGCTTCCGCTCCTGCAGCCTTCGTCGCAACGGACAAGGATCGCGGCAAGCGCGGACTCCAGCGCCTTCAATTCCGAGCGCTTCGCCCGCAGCGCCCGAATGTGTTCCTCGACGACCGGGCGCGCCGTGACGCAGGCGGTTGCAGGAGCTTCGGCTGCGGCCAGCAGATCCCGGACCTGCGGAATGCCCAAGCCGAAATCGCGTGCGCGCCGGATGAAGGCAAGCCGCGCCACGTCATTTGGCCCGTAGGTCCTGCGCCCTGCGTCGCTGCGTGGGGGCGGCGGCAAGAGGCCGATGCTTTCGTAGTAGCGAATGGTGGGCGGTGTGCAGCCGGACCTGTCCGCCGCCTGACCGATCGAGAGAGACATCACAGCCACCTTGTAGATTCATCTTGCTATTAAAGTAACTTTAAGTGCTACGCGGAAGCAAGCCATCAAACTGGAGGATTCCATGGTCTCGCGAAAACTTGCCATCACCGGAACGGTTGCCGCCTGCGCCGCCTGTTGTGCGCCACTTATCGTACCCCTTTTCTGGCCAATCCTGGCCGCTGCCGGTCTGGTGGGTGCCGGAGGGATTGGCGGCGGCTGGCTGGCCGGACTCAGCCTCGATGTCATCTTGTGTGGAGGCATTGCCTTGGCCGCGCTGGCCGGGGTTGCCGTCTGGCTAAGGCAACGACGCAAACGCACGCAGGTGCGGGCTTCGGACTTTGCCGAAGGCGCGCAATGCGATCTTAATGCCTGCGGACCGGCAAGTCGCGGGACGCTGGCCGACTGAGCCGCGCGGTGTCCAGCTTGATTACTGCGCCAACTCGGTCTCCGGATGGCGGTGATCGGTCGCGCAGAGGGAATGGTCTCCCAGCACTTCGATCACCCGGCAGTCGGCTATCTTCCCGCCTGCGCATTGCACGACCATGCGTTCGAGTTCGGCTTTCAGCGCGGTCAGGCGGGCAAGGCGGCTTTCAACTTCGGCCAGTTGCGCTCTTGCGATGGCATCGGCGGCGGCACACGACTGGTCGGGTCTGTCCGAGAGGCTGAGAAGGTCGCGGATCGCTTCCAGCGTGAAGCCCAGATCGCGCGCATGCCGGATGAAGGCGAGCCGTTCCATCGCCTTGCGGCCATAGAGCCGCTGATTGCCCGCGCTGCGTTCAGCTTCGGGAAGGAGGCCGATCTGCTCGTAATAGCGGATCGTCGGAACCTTCACCCCGGCGGCCTCGCCCAGTTTTCCGATGGTCAGCATCAGATTTCCCTTGAAGCTATAGTTGCTAGAGACATTAAGTCTACGAATCAATAATGGCAACTGCCCCAGCTCGGGCGGGGGAGCGATCATGGCTGACAAGAATTCCGATACGACCAACACGACAGCAACTGTCGAATGGACCGTGACAGGCATGGATTGCGCCGCGTGCGCGACCAAGATCAAGAATGCGGTCGGGCGTCTGCCGGGTGTCAGCGATGTGAATGTGGCAATCATGTCCGAACGGTTGAAGCTGACGCTGGCCGATGGCACCACACCGAGCGAAAAGATCGAAGGGGCCGTGCGGTCGCTTGGCTATCAGATCGAGCCGCGCAAGGCGGGGGCGAAGAAAGACTTCGTGCTTCCGGGTGCGGTGCCCGAGGATGACCACGACGAAGCCGAGGGCCACAGCCACGACGATGGCCATGATCACGACCATGATGATGCCGGGCAAGATCGCGCTAAGCAGGATCATGCAGGCAGTGACGCTGTCCCAAAGGCCACAAAGGCATCTGCGCGCGACGACAGCGGTCACGGCAGCCCCGGCCATGTGCATGACGACCCAGCTGACCGGGGCAAGCGCTGGTATCAGACAGGCAAGGGCAAGCTCGTCATCTTCACCGCCCTCTTGTTGGGTGCGGCCTGGATCATCGAGTATCTGGCGCCCGACATTGGGAAGTGGGCCTTCGTTGCCGCCTGTCTGATTGGGGTTGCCCCGGTGGCGCAGCGCGCCTTTGCCGCGCTGCGGATGGGCCAGCCTTTCACCATCGAAAGCCTGATGACCATCGCCGCCATCGGTGCGTTGTTCATCAATGCGGCTGAGGAGGCCGCGCTGGTTGTCTTCCTTTTCGCTGTGGGAGAGGTGCTGGAGGGCGTGGCCGCAGGCAAGGCACGGGACGGCATCCGGGCGCTGGCAAATCTGGTGCCGAAGACGGCGCAACTGATCACAGGTGACACCACGCGCGAGGTGCCAGCAGCGAGCCTGTCCGTGGGCCAGACTGTGCTGGTGCGTCCCGGCGACCGCATTCCGGCCGATGGCGAGATCACCGATGGCACCTCGGGCGTTGATGAGAGCCCGGTCACCGGCGAAAGCGTGCCCAAGACGCGCGGGCCGGGGGAATCCGTGTTTGCAGGCTCGATCAACACCGAGGCCGCCTTGCGGGTCAAGGTTACCAAAGGTCCCGAAGACAACACCATCGCCCGCATCATCCGCCTTGTCGAAGAGGCCGAAGAGGCGCGCGCGCCAACCGAACGCTTCATCGACCGCTTCAGCCGCTGGTATATGCCCGCCATCGTTGCCGTGGCGGCGCTGGTGGTGCTGGTGCCGCCGCTGGCCTTTGGTCAGCCCTGGGACACCTGGGTTTACCGCGGCCTTGCCTTGCTCCTGATCGGCTGCCCTTGTGCGCTGGTCATCTCGGTCCCCGCCTCCATCGCTTCGGCCATGTCCACCGGGGCGCGGCGCGGGCTCTTGATGAAGGGTGGTGCCGTGATCGAGGCTGCGGCGAAGGTCGATGTCGTGACCTTCGACAAGACTGGGACGCTGACGCATGGCCGCCCGCAAGTGACAGATCTGGTGCTGTTCGGGGCCACCACAGAAGCTGAACTTCTGGCCGTTGCGGCAGGGGTCGAAATGGGGTCGAGCCACCCGCTCGCCATCGCCATCCTGAACAAGGCCAAGGAGGCCGGCGTGACCGCGCTGCCGTCGCAAGATGCCAAGGCGCTGATGGGCAAAGGGGTTGTCGCAACCGTGGGCGGCGCGCCCGCATGGGTCGCCTCTCCACGATACGCGATGGAAAATGGCGGACTCGATGGCCTTGGTCTGCGGCAGACCACGATTTTCGAAGAGGATGGTAAGACCGCGGTCGCCGTGTTCCGCGCGAAGACACCGCTTGGCCTGATCGCCATGCGGGACGAGCCGCGGGCGGATGCGAAGGACGCAGTGCGCCAGTTGACGGCCATGGGGGTGACCTCGGTCATCTTGACCGGCGACAACCCGCGCACGGCCGCTGCGATTGCCGGAAGCCTCGGGCTTAGGTTCGAGGCTGATATGATGCCCGAGGACAAGCTCGCCTACATCCGCGAGATCGGCACCAAAGGCGGCGTGATGATGATCGGCGACGGCATCAACGACGCACCGGCGCTGAAGCAGGCGAGTGTGGGCGTGGCGATGGGATCGGGCACCGATGTGGCGCTGGAAACCGCCGATGCGGCGATTCTGCGCGACCGGGTGACCGACATTCCGGCCACGATCCGCCTTTCGCGCGCGGCAATGGCCAATATCCGCCAGAACGTGACCATCGCGCTTGGACTGAAGGCAGTGTTCCTTGTGACCTCGGTATTCGGACTGACCGGCCTCTGGATCGCAATTCTCGCCGACACTGGTGCAACCGTGCTTGTGACGCTGAACGCCCTGCGTCTGCTGCGATTCAACCCGGAACGCGAGGGCTGAGCAGATGATCTCCGGTTTTGGCTGGGCCGCGCTGGCCCTTCTTTTCGGCTATCTGGCACTGTTCTTCTGGGGCAGCGCCTTGGCCGCACAAGCGGCGGGGCGCCCGGTCTGGCTGTTCGCGCGCGCCACAGGGAGGGACCGCTTGGCAGCGATGGGGTTCCGTATGGCCTTTGCGCTGGCGTTTTTCGGGCCGCTCCTCTGGCTCGCCGTGCCCGGGTTCCACAAGGTCGACTTGCTCTGGACCGAGGGTCGCGCTGTGCTTCTTGGCTTGGTCGGGGTCTTTGTCGCAGGGCTTGGCGCGATGGTGGCTTTTGCCGCGCAGATGTCGATGGGATCATCCTGGCGCGTCGGCGTGGTCGGCGGCGAAACCGGCGATCTGGTCTGCGGCGGGCTCTACCGGTTCAGCCGCAACCCGACGTTTGTGGGGCAAGCGGCACTGCTGGCAGGTGTTGCGATGTCGGTTCCCTCTCTCCCTACCGTCCTCGCCCCAGTCATGTTTCTCTGGTCGGCCAGCACGCAAGTGCGGTCCGAAGAGGCCGCCCTGCGCATGGCAATCGGGCCGGACTATGATCGTTACGCCGCGTCGGTCCCACGCTGGATCGGCATCAAGAGCAAGGCCGTAGAATGACCAGGGTGATGCTGATTTCGCTGATTGCTGCCGCAGTGGTGGCAGACCAGTTGACCAAGACCGCAGCGCTGTCGCTGCTGTCGCAGGGGACTGCGGTCCCGGTCCTGCCGGGCTTCAACCTTTCCCTCGGGTTCAATACCGGCGCGAGCTTTGGCATGATGGGCGGGTTCATGGCGGGTAAGCCCCTTCTGATGGCGGCGCTGACGGGCGCACTGACCATCGCCTTCGCCGTCATGGCATTCCGGGCGCAACACGCTTTGGAGCGGGCAGGCTTTGCATTGGTGGTGGGCGGGGCGCTTGGCAACATCATCGACCGGCTGCGGCAGGGTGCCGTAACTGATTTTCTCGATTTCTATTGGCGTGACTGGCACTGGCCCACGTTCAACGTTGCGGATATCTGCATCACCTTAGGCGCGGTCCTGATCTTTGCCGCCTCGCTTCCCCTTCGCCGCCGCAAGGAGCCGGTTCTTGACCAAAGCTGATCCGCAATCCATGTCGCGCGACGACCTTACCTTGACTGCGGCCTTCCTGATCGCTCTGGCGGCCACGCTTGGTGCGCTCTTCATCGGAGAGGTGCTGGGTCAGATGCCCTGCACGCTCTGCTGGTATCAGCGCATCGCCATGTTCCCCTTGGTGCCGATCCTTGGCCTGTCGCTCTGGCGGGGCGATGGGATGGCGCGCGCCTATAGCTTGCCGTTGGCAATCGCCGGGCTGGCGCTGGCGGCCTGGCATTCAGGCCTTTACGTAGGGATCCTGCCCGCGCCGATCGTGCCCTGCACGGAAAATGGCCCCTCCTGCACTGGCGAGGCGCAGATGATCCTTGGCCTGCCGATCCCCTATCTCTCAGCGGTCGCCTTTGCAGCGATCCTTGCCTGTCTCCTCTTCCCGAAAGGACACCGCCCATGAACCGCCGCACCCTTCTCCTCGGGGCCTCCACGCTTGGCCTTGCTGCCTTCGCAGGTGGCGCCTACGTGCTGACTCAGCGCCGCGCCGCCGAGGCAGAGGCAGAGGCGGCCGCCGCGGCAACACCAACCGAGGATCAGGCGCTTCTGGTCCGTGACTATTCCCCCAGCTTTGGCCCCGCCGATGCGCCGGTCACACTGGTTGAATTCTTTGACCCCTCCTGCGAAGCCTGTCGCGCTTACCACCCTGTGGTGCAAGAAATCCGCCGACAGTTTCCGACCCAGGTCCGCGTCGTGCTCCGCTACACCGTCTTCCACGAAGGCTCGGACGAGGCTGTGCGCATCCTTGAAGCTGCGCGGATGCAGGACAAGTTCGAGCCGGTGCTGGACGCGCTTCTGGAGCAGCAGCCTGGCTGGGCCGTTCATGGCTCGCCCGAGATGGATGTTGCCTGGGAGATTGCCGGGGCTGCGGGCCTCGATCTTAAAAAGGCCGAGACGGACCAGTTCTTCCCGGGGATCACGGGCATTCTGAATCAGGATGCGGCCGACGTGGAAGCCTTGGCTATCCGCCAGACGCCAACCTTCTTCCTCAATGGCAAGCGGCTGGAGAATTTCAACGCCGACAGCCTGATCGCCGATGTGCGGTTCGCAGTCGAGAATAGCTGACGGCCTTCAGGACCGGTTAGCAAAAGCCGAAAACAGGGCCAACGTCCGTTCGCTGACATGGTGCTCGATGCCCTCGGCGTCGCGTTCCGCTGTCTCCGGATCAAGGCCGAGGCTGATGAGAAAGCGCAAGACGATCTCGTGCCGCCGCCGACATTCCTTCGCCAGCGCACGGCCCGTGTCCGTCAGAAACACTGAGCGATACTTCGCGCGGGTGATCAGCCCCTCGCGCGCGAGACGGTCGAGGGTCTTGCTCACGGTCGGCACCTTCACGCCAAGCCGGGCGGCGATGTCCACCGGGCGCGCCTCGCCCTGATCGTGGATCAATTCGGCGATCAGTTCGACATAGTCCTCGGCCAGTTCATTGCGCCGGGCTTCGCGCACACCCTGAAACGCCCCGGCGCGCAGGTCCGCGGGCCGGTCATCCGACGTGGCATGGGTTTCAGGATCAAACTCTGTCATCCGTTCAGTGTCGCACGGGATGGATTGACAAGTAAAGGAGCGGCGCAGATTGTTAGCCTTGTCTAACTTTATGTGCCGCGTCTTGTCGGGATCGTGGTCAAACTGGGAGTGCGAAGAGCCATGACGACCAATGCCTGGCGGCAGGAGAGCGAGACGCCCTCCCTTTCCGAAGTGTTCCGCACCATCGCGGTCGGCAATGGCGGCACCAGCCGGTTCCGCCGGTTCCTCGCCTTCATAGGCCCCGGCTACCTGGTGGCGGTGGGCTATATGGACCCCGGCAACTGGGCGACCTCGCTCGCGGGTGGTGCGGCTTTTGGCTACACGTTGCTGTTCGTCGCACTGCTATCGAACATCATGGCGATCCTGCTGCAATCGCTGTGTGCCAGGCTTGCGGTCGCCTCGGGCCGCGATCTGGCACAGGCCTGCCGCGATGCCTTCCCGAAATGGATGTCAGTCCCGCTCTGGATCTTCGCAGAGCTCGCCATCATCGCCACGGACCTGGCCGAGGTGATCGGCACCGCGATCGGCCTGAACCTCTTGTTCGGCATTCCGCTGGAGATTGGCATCTTCATCACCGCCGCCGACGTGTTCCTGATATTGTGGCTGCAGAACAAGGGGTTCCGCTGGATCGAGGCGTTGATCATCTCGCTCACGGCGCTGATCGCCGCCTGCTTTGTCGTGCTGATCGCGCAGGCCGACCCAGTCTGGGGCGAGGTCATCGCAGGCTTTGCCCCCAGCCGCGAGATCTTCAACAACCCGACGATGCTCTACCTCGCACTTGGCATCATCGGGGCGACGGTCATGCCGCACAATCTGTATCTGCATTCCGGCATCGTGCAGACCCGCGCCTTTGGCCTTGACCTGCCCTCGAAGCGCGAGGCGCTGCGGCTGGCGACATGGGACAGCACCATCGCCCTGATGTTCGCGCTGACGATCAATGCCTCGATCCTGATTCTCGCCGCCGCAGCCTTCTACACCGTGGGGCAAAACGATGTGGCCGAGATCGATAAGGCGCATCTGTTGCTTGAGCCTTTGCTCGGCTCGTCGCTCGCGCCGGTCCTGTTCGGCGTGGCGCTTTTGTGCGCGGGGCTGAACTCCACTGTAACCGCCACCATGGCCGGGCAGATCGTGATGGAAGGTTTCATCAACCTGCGCATCGCGCCTTGGGCGCGGCGCCTGATCACACGGGGCCTTGCCATCATCCCGGCGATCTTCGTGATCCTGCTCTACGGCAGCGGTGGTGTGGGGGAGCTTTTGATCCTGAGCCAGGTGGTGCTGTCGTTCCAGCTTCCCTTCGCCATCGTGCCTTTGGTGATGTTCACCGCCAGCCGCGCCAAGATGGGCGAACTGGTCGCCCCCCGCTGGCTGACCGGCCTTTGCTGGTTGATCGCCGCCCTGATCATTGTGCTGAACGTGAACCTGCTGTCGACAGTACTCTTGGGCTGACACTCAGCCGATCGTTCCCAAAACAGGAAAGGTCTCCAGCAGCCAGAAGGCAATACCCGTAATTTGCCCGGTCATTACGGCGAAGCCCATGGCGATCATGACAACGCCCGCTACCCGATGAAGCCAGAGACTTGCACGACCAAGACGCCTTATTCGTTCAGTCAGTTCATTCGTGAAAGCTGCGAGCAATAGGAACGGAACGCCGAGACCAGCAGAATACACAGTCAAAAGAGTTATTCCATCTGCGCCCGAGGCAGCACTCACCGTCAAGATCGACCCCAGAACCGGCCCAATGCAAGGCGTCCAGCCGAAAGCAAAAGCCAGTCCAAGCAAATAGGCCCCGAGAGGATTTCCACCTTTTGCATCAAATGTGAATCGCGTGTCACGGAGCAGGATGCCCGGCCGTATGAGCCCGGTCATGACCAATCCAAACACTATGATAAGCGCACCGCCGACAATACCGAGCTCGTACTTCCATTGCAAAAGCAAGCCACCGAGAAGGCTGGCACCTGCACCCAATGAGATAAATACGGTCGAAAAACCCATGACGAAGTACAGGCTCAAGAGCAGGCTATTCAGGCGAGTTCTCATCTGTGCTTTTTCGCGCGAACTTGGCGCTGGTTGCCCTGCTATGTAGGACACATAGCCAGGAGCGAGCGGCAGTACGCACGGGGACAGGAATGACAGAGCCCCTCCCAAGAAGGCCGCGAGGACCCCGACGCCAGAAATTTCGAACATGGGCCCTGCTCTCGTTCGCCAGATTGAATTATGCGCCAACGCCCGCCAGTCGACGCGATCAGCTTGAAAGTTCGCTAACACCTCAAGCAACTTGAGCTGCAAGCGGGTTTTCTTCTTGGTGGCTTGCGAGCACTCGTCACGAAATAGTCCGCGCCAACTTGGTTCGACGATCAACACCTGAAAGAAGGGAAAATTCTGCTCTTACTGCTCCGTCAGCCCACCGCTTGAATGCGAAAGGGATTTTCGCAACGACAGAACGTCTCGCTGCATTTGCAGCTACAAGTCGCGCAAATATTAGCCTTCGATCGAAACGAACGTCGAACCTGCACAAACCGCAGTTTGCTGGTTGCCACACCGTCCCTCGTTATAAAGCACGACAGCTTTCCTCTTGATCGTCAGATCAGCAGCACCTGAGTGCCAACCTGCGCCAACTCATAAAGTTCAATGACATGCTCGTTGTAGAGGCCGATGCACCCGTTCGATGATCTGCGACCGATCTTCCGGGTATCATGGGTGCCGTGGATCAAATAAGCAGGCCAGGACAGATACATTCCGCGGACACCAAGTGGGTTGTCCTTGGATCCGCCTTCGACCATCTTCGGCCAGTCCGGGTTGCGCTCGAGCATGGATGCCGTCGGACGCCACGGTGGGTTCACGGCTTTGCGGACAATTTCGGTCCGCCCGAGCCGCGTCAGTTCCTCGGACAGAGGGACGGACGAGGGATAGAGCCGGTAGATCGACTGATCCTCTGACCAATAATGCAGTGCGCGTGACTTGGTGTCCGCCAGAATCGCACCACCCTTAGTATTCTCAAAATAGTCCCGCCACTGAGGCATCCGGAAGCTGGACACGTTGTTCCGCACGCTGCCGGATACAGGAGCCTGAAACTCAGTCGTGCCGTCCTGGGCCAAGGCTGGTAGGGCCGCAAGAGATGCCATCCCGACTGCTCCGCCCATCAAAGCCCGTCGCCCGATCCGATCATCGGCCATGGATCACTCCTTCATCTAGGTTCCGGAATGTTGAGTAACGATCTCTTGCTAGCGGGACAAATCAAAGAGCCGTTAGCGGCGCATGGTTTGAGCCGGAAGCGCGACAAGCACGGCGCCGTTCATCTTGCGTGGCTTCAGATCGCCCCATGGAAGTCGCCCAACATTTCTCGACACTCTGACAATGCCGTGATCTGTCAACCAAAGCGTTGCACCTCTAGTAGCTAGAGCAATTAGCCCTCGTCCCTCAAGACGGGGGCTTTCGCAGGATTGATTACTTCAGACGCTCATCCCTTTTCCGGTGGTAAGCCGCTTCAAGGTCTGCCCGGTTTGGGCATGGCCTTGGCCGTCGGCACCATACTTGTCCTCGCCTTGCCGCCATATTCGATCCTGCCCTTTGCGCTGATCGCCTTCGCAGTGCTGGCAATTATGTTGCGTGGCGCGTCGTGGCCTATCGCGTTTCGACTGGGATATCTGTTTGGCTTGGGCCAATTCGTGCCCGGGCTTTTCTGGATCACCGAAAGTTTTCAGGTCGAGGCGGATCGGTTTGGATGGTTGGCTTTGCCAGCCGTGTTCGGCCTTGCAGCTCTGCTGGCAGTGTTTCCGGCTCTTGCCTGTGCCCTTGCCGCCCGCATGGCGCGCGCCGGATTGCCGCTCTCGCTTTCGCTTGCGACAGGCTGGACCGGTCTTGAATGGCTGCGGGGGCATGTTCTGACGGGGTTTCCTTGGAACCTTGCTGCCTACACGCTGGCCGACTGGTTGCCTTTCGCGCAAGTGGCCTCATTGATCGGCAGCTATGGGCTGGGGTTCCTCTTGGTGCTTTGTTCAGCACTGGCAGGGCTGGCCTTCCGTACGCCCGACCGCAGATTGCAGGTCGTCCGTTTCGCCAGCGCCGCTGCGATTGCGGTCACCGTCGCTGGTTTCGGTTTTGCGCGCCTGACCTTGTCAGATCCCCCATCGGAGCGCGGCGCTCAAATCCGCGTCGTGCAACCGAACATCGCGCAAAACGCCAAGTGGGATGAAGGATCCCGGAAAGCCAACATCCTGCAGCTTCTGGCTCTTTCTGCGCGCGCGGGCGACTACGATATCCTGCTTTGGCCCGAAACAGCTTGGCCGGGGTTTCTTGCAGAAGACACAGGGGCCCGCGTCATGCTTGGCTGGCTTTTGCAGGATACCACGGTCTTGCTGGCGGGCAGTCCCGAGCGGGAAGTTACAGCCACCGGAACGGTGTACCGAAACTCTGTGCTCGCCGTCGCGCCTGACGGCTCTATCCTGACGCGCTACGCCAAGTATCATCTTGTTCCCTTCGGTGAATACGTTCCATGGCGGAGTGTTTTGCCATTCCAGCGTCTCGTCGAATCTCTCGGGGATTTTTCGCCCGGTCCGGGACCCCGCACCATCGCATTCGGCCCTCATCCTTACGCTGGCATCGCGATCTGCTACGAGATCATCTTTCCCGGGCATGTTGTTGATGATGCCATCCGACCAGACTGGATATTCAATGCAACCAACGACGCTTGGTTCGGTGCTTCCATTGGTCCGAAGCAACATCTGGCATCAGCCCGGATGCGGGCCATCGAAGAGGGGCTACCTCTCGTGCGGGCCGCCAATACGGGAATCTCGGCGGTGGTCGATGCCTACGGAAAGACACTGGCGATGCTGGACATCGAGACTTCTGGCGTAATCGACATGCGCTTGCCGAGGCCCCTACCACCGACCCCCTACGCCCGTCTTGGCGACTGGTCCGTGCTTCTTCTTATACTTGTCTCTTGGGGGGGGTTCGCCTTCTGGGGTTGGCGGAAAAAGACTATCCTGAAAGGACAACGTACATGATCGGACCAATTTTTGGGATCGTCGGATTCCTGTGTGGCTACTATGTCGCCCGACAGCGCGGCGGCAAGCTGCTTGACCGCTTGCAGTATGGCGCAGGCTTCGCCATCGCTTTCGGGCTGTTCGGCACCTTCCTTGGCATCGCCCTCGCAAGGTTTCTTAGGGCGGGCTGATCGGCGAAACCTTGCCGGTCGTCAAAAAACTCACACCAATGTCGCTTGAACCTCTAGCTGCTCAAGGTTCTAGACCTCTCAAATGAATCTCTTGGTCGGATATTTCAATGCGCCTTAGACGCCTTCAACTTGGGTTATGGGTCGCCGCCATCGCGGCGATGATCATTTTTGCCGGAACAAAGTGGGCCACCCAAGGTGAGGGTGTTGCCGAAACCAGTCCGGCTTTCACGCCAGTCTTTACACTTGCGGATGAGGAAGGCCGAATCAGGACGAGTGCAGAGTTTCGCGGGAAATTCCTTCTCGTCTTTTTCGGCTTCACAAACTGCCCCGATGTCTGCCCTACGACGCTTTCAGACGTAGCCCAAGTTATGGACGATCTCGGGGCGGATGCCGAGAAAGTTCAACCGCTTTTCGTCTCGATTGACCCCGAACGTGATCGGCGGCTCGGCCTTGCGGCCTACACTGCGGCCTTTCATCCGGCGATCCTGGGTCTGGCAGGAACCGAAGCAGAGACGCAGGCTGCGGCCAACAGCTTCAAGATTTTCTACGGACGCGAGAACGATGCCGCGGCGCCCGACGGCTATTCCATGGCGCATAGTCCGGGCCTTTTCCTGATTGGTCCGGATGGTGAATGGCTTCGCCAATTCACCTACGGCACACCTGCGGCCGACATCCTTTCCGACCTTCAATCGAGATTCTGACCCATGAAACACTTCCTTCTTGCCGCAGCTCTGATCCTGTCCGCGCCTGCCGTCATGGCATGCGAGACCGTGACCATCGGTGATCTGACCATTGAACACGCATGGTCGAAGGCAACGATCGGCGCAGGGCGTCCCGGCGTTTTCTATGTGGAGATCACTAACGCTGGATCTGTGGACGATGCGCTGATCGGCATCGCGACTCCCGCAGCCGGTATGCCGATGTTGCACGAGACCGTCGTCCAGGATGGGATCGCATCAATGCCGCATGCGATGTCGATCCCGGTACCGGCCGGACAGAACGTGCAGCTTTCGCCTGGTGGATACCATGGCATGCTGATGGGACTGACCACCGCCCTCAAGGAGGGCGACAGCTTCCCGGTTACCCTGTCCTTCGAAAAGGCCGGTGAGGTTACCGTGAACGTCGACGTCCTGTCCTTGCGTGCGGAGGGTCCGGATTGCGCCGACGCAGGGCAATAATCCTCGGTGCTGGAGGGGCAGTCGGAGCCGTCGCCTTCATGCTGGGCGTCGGGGCCTATCGCACGCGCAATCTGCCAACCCGCAGCGAGCTGCTGCCCTTGCCAATCGGCGAGATGACCTGGACATTGACCGATCACCGTGGCCGATCCGTCCGACCCGCAGACTGGGCCGGTCGCCCGGTCATGGTGTTCTTTGGCTTCACGTGGTGCCCGGATGTCTGTCCAACCACACTCAGCGACATATCTCTCTGGCTCGAAGAACTAGGTGCTGACGCCGATCGCATGATTGTCGCGTTGATTTCGGTCGATCCAGAGCGCGACACGCCCGACGTCCTTGCCAACTATGTCAGCAACTTTGATCAACGTATCCTGGGGCTGACGGGATCTGCTGATGAGGTCGCGCAGGCCGCCGCAGATTTTCGCGCAACCTATCGCCGCGTCGCCAAGGACGCCGGTGACTACACGATGGACCATACCGCCGGTGTGTTTCTGTTCCACCCCGATGGGCGCTTCGTCAGCATCATCGACTTTCACGAGGACCGGCGCTTCGCCGTTCCCAAAATCCGCCGAACCCTCAGTTGAAAGGTCATTCTGCCAGATGATCCGCTCCGCATTTTTGATCCTTGCTCTCGCGTCATTCGCCCCGCTCCAGGCAGTGGCGGATCCTCCGACGGCGCATTTGCCAGCGGCATTCGAAGCCACGATCGCCCCCGGTGACACTTTGGACAGCGTCCTTGGTCACGCAGGAATCCCCGCGACGATCCGGGCAGAAGCCGCACTGGCACTTTCGGGAGTCTATGACCTGACCGACCTGCGACCTGGTCACCGGATCGAATGGACTGCGGCGTCCGGGGATCCAGGATCGCTGACACGCCTCTCGCTCTTCGTGGAAGATGGTGTGGAGATCGCTCTCACCTTCGACGGGCCGATCGCGGCCCGACGGCTTGACCCACCGATTCGTGAGACGGACCGGCGGGAGACCTTGACCCTCGATGGAACCCTTTACGACGCCTTGATGGCGCGAAATGCACCGGAACGCTTTGCGGTTGACCTCACGGCACTTCTTGCAGGCCAGGTCGATTTCAGGCGCGACCTCAAAGGTGGAGAGACCTTCGCGCTGGTCTGGCAAGAAGATCAGCTTCCAGATGGCAGCATCGCGGGAGAGCCGCGCCTGAGTTACGCTCGGCTGGAACTTCGCGATCGCGTCCTCGAACTCGTTGCGACCGAAGCCGCCGGCCCGGTCATCGTCTTTGAAGATGGCGAAGCCGTGCAGCGTTCAGCGGCACCCATCCTTGGTGCACGTCTGTCGTCCGTCTTTGGGCGCCGGAACCATCCCGTGTTGGGTGGGGTTCGCATGCATACCGGCATCGATTACGCGGCACCCGTGGGGACCGAAGTCTCGGCGACCGGTGCCGGGCGGGTGATCTTTGCGGGCACGATCCGTGGCTATGGCACCACGATCGACATCGATCACGGCGGTGGGGTCGTCACGCGCTATGCACATCTTTCCGAAATTGCCGAAGGCGTTCGCGAGGGGACGCGTGTCAAGGCTGGAGACGAGATTGGCGCGGTCGGGGCGACAGGTCTCGTGAGCGGCCCCAACCTTCACTACGAAGTCCGTGTCGACGGCAGACCGGTCGACCCTAAGGACCAGGACGCCTTGCCGGAACAGGAGATCGCTTCGTCAGATGATCTCAATGCGCTCGCCACTTGGCGCAGCGAAACTGGCTTCATCCCATTGACAGACGGAGAACGTGGATGACGGAATTTCGTATCGGCCGCCGCGAGGTCATCCTTGCAGCAACAGCCTTTGCCGTAACCCCTGCCGCCAAAGCTCAGGCAGAGGAAGAACCGCCAATCCATGTCGTCAAGGGGCGTGGCTGCGAGTGCTGTGAAGCATGGGTCGACTATCTGCGGGAGCAAGGCTTCACGGTTACGGATGAGGTGTCGATGGGAACGTTGCTGATCCGCTTCAAGATGGACCAGGGCATTCCAGCAAAGGCATTTTCCTGCCACACGGGGACCGTTGACGGCTATGCTCTCGAAGGCCATGTGCCGGCTGCGGACATCCGAAGGCTGCTCGACGAGCGTCCTGATGCAGTTGGTCTTGCCGTGCCCGGCATGCCTTACGGCTCCCCCGGCATGGGATCAGAAGACAGTCGGGACGCCTATGACGTCCTGCTGGTTGGCCGGGATGGCAGCCTGGAAGTTTTTACAAGCTATCCAGCAGCGTGACATGAACGATGACCGGATCGGCGCAGCCTGTGTGCCTTTTGTTGTCTATAAAGCAAATGGCTTGCATTCACGTTCTTTTGACTAACCGGAGTTTTGGCATAGGGGGCATATGATCGTCGCATGCGAATGATGTTGCTCCTCTTTTGGCTGTTCACGGTTAGCGTTAGTTTTCCTAGCGCTGCATTCGAATACAAGCCGGGAGATGAAGCCTGGAGCAATGGTTACTTGGAGCTTGGCTGCATTAGTGCTGGGTGCGCAGAGACAAGCAGTCATGGTGCTTGCCACTGGATCACCGAACCATCTGCGGTGGTGTGCTATCATATTCCCAAAAGTAATGGGTCAACCTTTGTGCTGGTGCCGGAACGAAGGCCAAGCCTAACCTACTCGCCAAGCTTACCTCCGCCGCGAAGCTGGTCCTGACGGATACAGCACCTTTCCCAGTCGGTTCCCGGAGGCCATATGTTCACCAGACGATCTGCCATAGGCTGCACCGCAGCAGCTTTTTTGACGACACCAAGCATCTTGCGCGCGCACACTGAAGACCCGTTCGTTCTGCCTGAGCAGTTCCAGCCGAAGGAAGTCCGAGTGCGCGAACAGTATGCGGCGGGAATGATCCTTGTCATACCTCATCAGTTCTACCTCTACCACATTTTCGAGACCGAAAGAGCGATCCGCTATGGTGTCGGAGTCGGCCGGGCAGGTCTGGAATTCAAGGGAACCGCAATCATCGAGCGCAAAGCGAAGTGGCCGTCATGGCGTCCGACGAATGACATGATACGTCGAGACCCGGACCGCTACGCGAAGTTTGCGGATGGCGTTCCCGGTGGACCGACCAATCCCCTCGGCGCGAGAGCACTGTATCTGTATCAAAATGGGGTGGACACCTATTATCGGATCCACGGCACCACCGAGCCATCTTCAATCGGAAAATCAGTGTCAAACGGCTGTATCAGAATGCTGAACGATCACGTTATTCAACTTTACGAGCAGGTCCCGAAGGGAACTCCGGTTCTTGTTCTGTGATTTTGTATGCGCCGGGCATCTGTAGGAGTGCCCGGCACTTCTGGTCTGCTGCTTGTCAGGTTGCTAGAACTAAGGGGGGCGGCCTCACTTTACCGCCGCCCGTTCACTCCCTAGACCGCGCAGCCGCGACGGCTTCAGTCAATTGATCTCGCTCAACGAAACCGGGAATGAGCTGATCGCCAATTACAAAAGCCGGTGTTCCGTTGAAGCCGAGCGCCTCGGCCAGCCGCATCGATGTTGCAATGTGTTCGTCGACCTCGGGGGACTTCATGTCGACCTGCAGCTTATCGACATCCAAGCCAGTTTCCCCGGCGATGCGAAGGATTGTTTCGGCTTCAAGCTTGCCCCGCATGGTCATAAGCGCTTCATGAAACTCGGCATATTTTCCCTGCACTCGTGATGCCAAGGCGGCTCGGGCGGCAAAAGCTGACCCTTCGCTAAGGATTGGCCACTCACGAAGCACAAGACGAACGCTCTTGTCCGCTTCCAAAAGGGCATCAATCTCCGGCGCAGCTTGCTTGCAGTACGGGCAGTTGTAGTCGAAAAACTCGACCACAGTGACATCGCCATCGGGATTCCCTAAAACCGGCGCGTTTGAATCCTGCTCCAGGATGCTGCGTTCTGCTGATAGCGCGCTGAGGGCTGCTTTGGCTTCAGCTTCGGCCTGGCGTTGCTCAAGGGCCTGCAAGGCTTCCAAGACAAGCTCTGGGTTTTCTCTGAGAGCCTCAGCAACCAGTTCTTTTACCCTGGCTTCGGATAGCTCTTGGGCGCCAACTTGGCTGCCCATGAGGAAGCCGGAAATCAGGACAATGGACGTGACTGCTCGAAGCATGGATATTCCTAATGTAAGGCTGCGTGTTGGATTGGCACGATGCAACCTCTAGCAACTAGAGCTGCAAGGGATATTTGTTCAGCCAGGCAAGAAAACCAGGCATCTCGCGCCTTCTCAGTCCGCTGCGGACCCCATTTGATCGCGATACAGGGTATCCCCACCTCGGATTGGTCACCGCGCCGGCGGAAACCGCTTCAACACCGAGGAGCGGGGCGCATCTGCTGGACTAATCACAAACGACTCTGTGGTCCATCGTGTTGCCAGTTGTGTCTCGGTGACGTCGATCATAGGGTATTGCTGCTCGATAGAGATGCCAGACGAAGCTTTGGCCTTGTCGAACAAGACGGCCTCGAACGCTCGGATGCGATCACTGCGAACTGGACACTAGCACACATGGTATCTATCGGGACACGACGCGTTTTCTTGCTGGGCACTGTCGCAGTTCTGCTGTCCGCTTGCGCAGGAAAGTTTCGAACTTACGACGGGCCACCGGTCACGCGATTGCGGATTTACAAGTCCCAGCGGCTGCTTTTTCTCGATGGCGAAACGGGTCCATTGAAGACATATCCGATTGGTCTTGGATTTGCACCGGAAGGGCACAAGCAGTTCGAAGGCGATGGAAAGACGCCGGAAGGACGCTACGTCATCGATAGGCGCAACCCAGATAGTCTCTATCACTTGTCCATAGGCATTTCCTATCCAAATGATGCAGACGCTTCCTTTGCAGCCGAACAGGGGCGCCCTCCCGGAGGCGATATCTTCATTCACGGCGGCCCCCGACGCGGAATAGAGCCTCTCAATGTCCAAGACTGGACTGCGGGCTGTATCGCCGTCAGCGACCGGCAGATTGAGGAGGTCTACTCGATGGTGCGGGATGGCACGCCTATCGAGATTTTCCCCTAGACGGTTCGTCGGCGCTTTTCATCTGGCCACTTGATTTTTGCGCCCTAGTGGCGTGCGTATATTCTCTGAATGTGAGCACGCAGCGTGCAGGATTAGCTTTGCTTCTATTATTTGAGTTCCCAAAGCCGATCAGGCGTAGGGCTAGCCTAGTGCTGTGGCTCTAAGTGTGGATGCCAAATGGTTGAATCTTACCTCTCAAGGTCCGTCAGCATCCTAAACATTCAGGCGCCACATTCGATATCGCCCCTGTCCTGTCACCTCCCGGATCAGTCCCCGCGCCTCCATCCAAACAAGGTTACGCTGTACAGCCGCGCGGCTGGCGCGGGTGAGGGCTTCAGCCATGGGCGCCGACACAAGTGGCCATTCGGTCAGCACAGCGCGCAGTGCAGGCGACGTTTTACCGGAGAGCAGCGACGTTTCAACTTCCGCCCGCGTCGACCATGCCTCGATATCGTCGAGGTGCCGCATCGCAGTCAGGCATGCAGTCTCCATCCCATCAAGCCACCGCACCAAACGGTCAGCGGGTGCGCCACCGGCCCGTAGCCCCCCTGCCCCGCCCATTGCCAGAGGCGCAAAGATTGCTCCTTTCCCATCACTGGCCGCGATCCGCGCGGCCGTAACTGCAGCCTCCATACGATCACCATATTGCCCAAGACCGGCGCGGTTCCAGAGATCAAAGCCCATACAGGCGCGGGTGATTGGGTGCAGGTAGGTGGCTTGCTCCATGAGATCGAGCCAACCTCCCGCGCGATCCGCGAACGGCTCGGCCTGTGTCGCGTTGTTCTTAAACCCGAGACGGCGCGCGCTGGAGGCCATTCCTTACCCTTAAATGTGAGATTCTGCTTCCGGAAGCAGCGCGCTTCTCAGGTTTCGTTTCACTATTTGATCAACTGCGGCAAGCAAACGTGGCTCCTTTCCATAGGTGCGCAGTAAGGCGGCTCTTGCAAATCCGTCGATACTGCGGCTGAACATCGCCGCTTTGATAAGCGGATGTGCCTGAGCTGCATCGATGGCGGCAAGGCAGAAGATCCTGACGCCTGGTCTGGGGTGCTGCAGTGCGAATGCCTTATCCCCACGGACAGTCTTGAGTGCCATGGCAAAGGTAACTGCCCGCATGGCACGTCGAAGGTGGGCGGCACTGTTGGACGCAATCGCGAGTTCGAGATGCCCTGCCCCGCGGCGCGCGCGGTGGAGCAGCTTTTCGGACGCGAGCTCGCCATGTGGAATGGCGAAGATCGAAAGAAGCCTTGTGCCGCAAATCTGGCAATCGAATGCCCATGCCCGCCGCCAGTGCCTCAGCGCAAGGCCCTGGCGGGAACAATCGGGGCAAGATTGAAACGGGAATTGTGCTGTCAACAGTGCTTCTGCTTGTGACATTGGCGGAAAAACCAGAGACCCCACAGTTTTCGGATCAAGACGAGCAGCGATGGCTATCTTCTCTAAAGTTGCCATATCAACTTCAAAATCAAACGTGGCGGGATGCCGAACGGAGATACCGATATGGGCCAGCAGCTCGTCGACCTCACAGTAGTTTATGGTCGCCAACCGTATCAGCCAGCCAGAAAGTAGTTCATCCGGGACAGGTGCGACGGTCTTCGGCAGTGGGCGGAGCGTCACCCCCCTGCCCTCTCGAGCCGCCGTTGATGCGTAGCGTGGCGGGACCAGACCGGCGTCCATTTCGCGATAGCATCATCGGTGATGCATTCCTCGCCTGAATGTATGGCATCGATGGACAGATCCTTGACCAAAGCGAAGATGCGTGAGGTCACCCCGCCGGTCTGTGCCAATATCTGCTTGAGCGATTTGACCTTCAGGTTAGATTTTTTCTCCAGCGGCAGAGCCGCGATCAGGGTCTGGATCATGTCCGAGAACTCCGCGTCATCACGCCAATTCGGCAAGTGATGCTCGTCCAATCGCCGCGCTAGCTGAACGTCGCCGCGAATGGCATCGACCGCTTCGCTGACCCCAAAGCAAGCCAGCGACGCCTCCAACTCGTTGCTGAGATACCGCAGGACGTTCAGAAAGCGGCGCTGTTCGCGGTGCGTGCCAGCCAACAAATTATGGACCTCGTCGATCATGATCATCCGCAATCCAAGGTCGCGAAGAAGGCTCACAACGCGAACCTCCAGTGAAGCAACGCTTTGGGCGCGCAAACTCAAGGCCGCTGCAGGCGCACCTACCGCGGCGAGGATATGTAGATAGAACCGCCGCTCGTCAGGGGCCGGCGGCGCCTGAAGCAGAAGAAGCGGGGTGCGAGTAATGCCCAATTCGAATTATATTCCGGCGCATATCTGCGCGATAGGTTACGGGCGATCATGGTCTTGCCGATGCCAGAGGCACCATGCACGAGAAGGCCAGGCATGCGGGTTTGTCGTGGCGCCTCGATTAGGCTCTGCAACCTAGCCAACACTTGCTCCGCCCGCGGAAAGCCGATCCAGATGTCCGATTGAATAAGGGCAATACGGCCGTCTTCCCCAGTTCCGTTTGTCCTCAATTCACCATCTCTCCACTTTAAACAGCGGGCGCGATGTATCACCCGTGTCGACCGGACGCAGCCCTTCGAAGGTTGAATCAGCCGGGCTCGAACCTTTCAAAGTCCCTTTTCTTTCACGGGAACGTCGTTCGGCCTTGGTGAGCTGGCGGCTTTCCCCCTCGATCTGGCGTTGCTGCCGGATTAACTCGGCAAGGACCAACTCATTGGACCCCGTTCGGCCCAACGTCCGTGCTGTTTTCATCGCCTCACGATATTCCCACAAAGACACGGGCGGAATCTCCAGGTTGCGGTACCGCGCCTCAATACACCGTCCACCATCCAATTCGACCCAGATCACTGAGAGATTGCGGGGATCGTAGCGGACGACCACCTTTCCGTCCTTGCGATCAACATGCCCTGCAAGCGCATCGGACCAATATCTAAGATCAAACAGATGTATGCCATCACGCCGAACCTGTCGCAGTTCACTCGGCAGGAAGCTCACTCGAAACGCCTCCATATCGAACGGAATGTCCCCGGCCATTTCACCAGAGAGTGCCTCCCATTTGGCGACGGGCGTGCAGCCAAGGCTCGAATGGATGCTGTTGTTGTAGCGGCAGATCTCGAGGGCAAACCAGCTGTCGAACTCGCTCAGGGTCATCGTGGCCATGGCCTCGGCGTCATAGCTGCCCTTGGCCGCGACAGAAGACTGCGTTGTACCAGGCAACAGGTGCACGGCCCCCATCATGGTGCCGATCAACCGCTCGATATGGCCGCCAAAATGCGGACTTCCCGGCGGTCGGTACCGAAGGTCGATCCCCCATTCCGCGCAGGCCCCCTTGAAAACCCGAGATTGGAAGTCACTGCCGTTGTCGACATGAATGCTGCGTGGTTTACCCTGTGCGGGCCATTCAGCCTTGCTTTCCAGATCGGCCAAAAGCTCCGCCTTCGGTGCTACCGCGCGGGTCAGGCATAGTGCAATCGACAGTCGAGAGGGGGCTTCAAAGCTGACATGATAGCCCGTGACCAAGCGCGTGGCGATGTCGATCGCCAGTGTCACCCATGGTCGGCCGATGGGCTTGCGCTCGAAACTGTCTACAAGGATGATGTCCGCGGGCGTATGATCGATCTGAACAATATCCAACGGCAATTCAGCACGGTTGCTTCCAGTTACAGGCGCAAACCTATGTCGCGCCGCCTTCGCACCCTCTCGTGCCTTCATCACCTCGCGGGCATCCATTGCATCAAGTCGACGCTGAACCGTCCGCCGTGTTGGCATCTGCAATCCCAGTGCCCCGCAGGCATTGCGGATTTCTTTCACCACACGCCCCAAGCTAGGACTCTCTCTCCGCAGATAGTACCGGGTCAAGTGTTCTTCGATCACGACTTCGACCTCGCGGGAAACCAAAACTGTTCCCGCACGGCGGCCACGCTTCCGGGGAGCCAAGGAGCTGGTTCGCCCGCCTTCCTCTGCAAGCCGTCTAATCCACCGCCAAACCGTCGCCCTGCTGACACCGAGCTCCCAGACTGCATCGCGTACTCCGCTTTCCAAGCTGCTTATGCCTGCGAGATAGTCTCGAACAAGTGGACGCAGCACCGCCGCCCTGCGCGCGGTTTCCGCTCCATTTGCACCAAATTCGTCTCCGTCACTCTCCATAGCCCTTAGCCACGTGCCCCCTTAACCTCTGTCTCATCTTTAAGGGTAAGAGTATCGCATTTAAAGGCAAAATCTCATATTTAATGGCAAAGAACACCCATTGATTTTGTTGAACTCGTCATCTCGCCTTTAAAGGCAACGCGACACCAGTGCCGCAAGAACGGCGCGTCGTCCAAAGAATTGCGTCACTCCCGGTCTCCTGCGAAAAGGGCCGTGGCCCGCAAGCATGCTGCGGGCCACGGCGGCTTTTAGGCCGATACGGCGAACTCGGTCATCATGCCCGTCGAAAGATGGGGCATGTGGTGGCAATGCAGCATCCACCGCGCGGCTTCGCCTGCATCCACCGCGACCGTCACCATGCCCATCGGTGGCACATGCACAGTGTCGCGCACCGCACCTGCAAAGCGCGCACCACCCGTGCTGACCACTTGAAACGCATGACCGTGCAAGTGCATAGGATGCGCCATCATCGACATGTTGTG
>C687J35021_10000073_pt1 | contig 71620 bp, 129 predicted proteins | sample RifCSPhighO2_12_FD_35021 | JGI IMG/M metagenome (IMG submission 35021) | reverse complement strand
ATAGGGAAGCCTATCGAGTCTGGGGGGAAGCCTATCGAGCCTATGGGGAAGCCTATCGGGTCTATGGGGAAGCCGGTCGAGCCTGGGAGGAAGCCTATCGAGTCTGGGGGGAAGCCGATCGAGCCTATTGGGAAGCCGATTGGGTCTGGGTGAAAGCCTATCGAGTCTATGCTCCCCAACTTGAGGCTCTCCACACGAGGATCTGCCTCCCAGACTGTCCCTGGGATGGGAAGACGATCTTCCCACACAAGATGCACCCGCGAGGAGTTTAGGTAAATGAAAAAAAGAGGATCACCATGCCACGAATAGGGCGTAGCACAGTCGAATTCACATTCGATGACACCCGCTATCGTGCTGTGTTTTCACATCGACATGCGAGAGAGGAACGTCAGGGTGAGTTGATTGTGGAGATCCCACTCAATCATAAGGGCATCGCCGTAAGGCACGTGACGAGGTGCGAACTGGGCATCCTCATCAGGGATATCGATCGTATCATCTTTGAGAGGATCGGGATCGGTGAATCCCTGTGCTCACTGAAGGATGTGTATGACTGGAAAGTCGGAGTCAAAACATCCTACATTCGTGCCCTCCAGGATGCTGGATTCGACGCAACCATCCGTGGCCCCCTCCTCCATGCTTTCTTTCAGGAGATGAGGATCAAGGAACCGAAGCCCATGATGTACGCTGAGCCCATCGATTCTACCGACGAAAGCCGGGAGTGATGAAAATCTCTGACAAAACCCTCATCGAATCACGGAAGTCACAGGTGGTTGAGGCTCCTCCACTCGCTGATGAGATGGTGATCGACCACAAGGATGATCACCTTGAGGTGGAGTACAAAGGCTATGTGATCGTCCAGTCTCACCACACGGAGCACATCTGGGTGCAAGCGAAGTCAAATGGGATGCTCCTCACGTGGTCTGATAGCTTCCCGTCCGCGAGGAACTACATTGATAGACTCGTGGAGAAACACGCAGTCAAGGCTGAGGTCACGACTGAGGCGGAACGCATTCATCGTGCGGGGTCGATGGATGAACAACAGTGGTTGGAAGCGTGGGGGATGGACTGACATGATGACGAAGCGGAAGTGGTATCGGGGGTCGGGGTCGGGGTCGGGGTCTGTGTCGAGATCGGTGTCATGAGTGTTGGATGAGTATCATTCTCCCCTTCGTCATACGGACGCCACATCCTCATCTCGACCCTATCCGTGTCCGTGTTGATGATGGTTCCATGTCCACGAATCCCATGAGGAGGCTCGTGTATCGAGGATGTAATACCTGTGGGTTCGAGTGGGTCCAGCCTGCGGAGACGGGATTGTGTCCTCGTTGTCACGATGGGGATACCGTGATATTTGGTGTGGGAATGTGTGTCGCTCCCTACAGGGGTTAGGAAAGTATGACCATCAAGTTTGCACACCAGGAAACCATGCACCCACATCTGAAGGAAGTGCTCCTCCAGTTCTCCCTGTCCCTCCACGAGTGTGAAGCAGGAGGGATAGATATCCCCCTGTGGGTGGATGAGATATGGAGTGAACTTGCTGAGGAGCTTGAGGATGCGGAGGAGGATGAATGACATTCAGACCGTTACGATATTCAATGGAGGACAACATGAACCTGCCGTCACAACCAACGTTAGCGGAGTTCACTGTATGCAACACTGTGTTTGAAAAGCAGTACGTAGATGCACTTGCAGCGTGGGAGAGGGTGTGCAAGATGCTCATTGAAGCAAATGAGAGACCAAACGATGAAGTGATATACTGCCCTCGCTGCAAGTCCGTTGCAGAGGGCATAGCGGGTCATTACAAATGTACCTCCTGTGGTTGTGGTCAGGAGTTTCGATGATCCTCATCATCTCTGGCCTCCCTGGCAGTGGCAAGACGGTGATGGCGATGAAGTGGCTTCTAGAATCACCCTGTCCTCGTGTTCAGCAACGAATTTTTTGCAACGAATGTGGATATGGTAGAAGCGAAGCTCTTTGCTCAGATGATGAGGATCAGATCGGTGTTCCTCATATTCCGAGAGGAAAACGTGTGAGGATCAACTACGACGACCTGAGGGACGAACTGTTCGGGCCGGAGTGGGTGTTCAACCGTCGTGATGAGGGGATCATGAAGCAAGTCGCCCTCGAACGGGCCGAGCAGGCTGTTCATAATGGGCGGGATGCCGTGATCGACAATACCAACCTCACCGAGAAGGCGAGGCAACCATGGATCGACCTCGCCAAGAGGCTCAACGTGCCCTTCGAGTTGATGGACATCGATACGCCAGTTGCAGAGTGTGTCCGGCGAGACAGTTGGAGAGTAGGAAAGGATCATGTTGGGAGGGCTAGGATTGAGCGGATGGCCCTCTTTACGGGGTGGATTGATTGGAGTGACACCGCGATCTATCCGAGAGACTTCATCATTGTGGATATGGATGGGACACTGGCTGACTGCTCCGCTCGGAGGGCGATGGCATTCACGCCTGAGAAGAAGGATTGGGATCTGTTTTATCAGGGGGTCGAACATGACCCTCCTATCGTACCTATCCGACAACTCCTCTGGGAACTGTGCCGGAACCGAGACATCATCGTCGTGAGTGGGAGGCCAATCGACAAGGCGGGGAAGGCGACTGAGGACTGGCTGAGGACACATCTCAATCCTGAGATGCCCATCAAGCATCTCTTCATGCGAAACTCCGGTGACTTCCGGAAGGACTACGTGATCAAACAGGAAATACTTGATCTCCTCCCGAAGGATCGGATTCGGTACGTGCTGGATGACCGTGATCAGGTGGTTGAGATGTGGAGGAAGAACGGATTGACCTGTTTGCAGGTGGCGGATGGGAGGTTCTGATGACACGTTACACTCCTGAAGAATTCAAGGCGTACTGCGAGAAAGAGGACGCTAAGAATACTGCTCGACAGACCGATCCTCCCACTCAGAAGATCGGGATCGGGATCGAGTCTGGTGACGGCAAGGTTCATTATGACGATGGCACTCATGTTCAATGGGTGTGTCCCTGTGGGACAACACGGTTCGATGTGTTTTACATAGAGGGGCATTATGAGACATACGTTCGTTGTCCTCAATGCGGGAAACAAGATTCTGTACACACAGGATAATCAATGAAGACAAACCCAATCACTGATCAACTGAAGCGACTAAAGGATGCAGGGATAGATTGTAGTTGTAGGTGTCCGAAACCATGTATGAGGCATAGTGATTATTACCGGGCAGAGGAACTGCGGAGGTTACCTAAAGCGAGGAAACCGAAAAAAGATCAACGTCCCTTCACAGTCGCTGAGGCTCGTGAGGTGCTCCTCTGGTTGTGTGATATTGAGGAAGGGACATTCGATACCCCTGCGGATCGTAGGATCAAGTCAGTGATTCGCAAGCTGGAACAGTTGTATCCTGAGGTCGATTACTGTAACGAGGTGGCTCGTGGCAGTGCTAAAGTGTTTGGTGAAGAATGAATAACACCACTCGTGCTCGTGATCATCGTCGTGCCCTCGTGAGGCAGCGTGAACGTCTCAACCAGCAGACGAGGATCGACCTCGCCCGCACGTACACGGAGATGTATGGGAGGCCGCTCCCACCTCACAAGGGCGTGAGGAGTCTCATCAGGGAGACATTTGATGTGCTGCCCCGCTGATTGTAATCGTTCACGTCCAGATCCAAAGGACTGGATCATCTGTGGTGATTGCGAGGAGGTTACCACTGTTGCGAAACCTGTCACACGGAGTAAATACATGAAATCACTACTGCTCTCACTTATCATGATCACCGAGGCGATCGTTGGGATTGCAACATTCTACTACGTGTGGAATCTCTGGCCCACATCATGGATGGCGTACATCGTCTTTAGCATCGTCGCCAGTGGGCTTATGTACTGTCGGATGAAGATCATCTTTGGTACTCTCCAAGCGTATATGGAGAGTGTGAACAGCTTTGTGGGAGAGTCAGGGTTGAAGATCGAGGAACTCTCAGAGCGCCTCCACACGATTGAACGGAGGGTGAAATGACCACGCTGACATGCCCTGTTCACAAGGTACCAATGATCCTCAAAGACCACTGCGACGACGGTGATATTGGTGGTATACAGTACTGGGATGATTTCTACACCTGTCCGATTGATGGCTGTGATGAGGACGACTGGGTGTCGTGGAGAGAGGACAGTCGTGAAAAAAAACAAGAGTAAACGGAGACGTTGAAATGAATGACATCATCACGACAAGTTGGCACTCGTACCCCTCGATCTACCACATCGGGCACAAGGCCGCATCCGTACTCCTCGATCAGGACGTGATTGTGGAGGAAAAAATCGATGGCAGTCAGATATCATTCGGGTGGTTCCCGGAGCTTGCTAACGATGGCGAGTCTGCGTTGCGGATCAAGTCAAAGGGAGCCATCATCTACCCGGAGACACCTCCAGCGATGTTCAAGAGTGCTGTCGAGACCATTGTGAATAGTGCTCGCATCCTCCATCCTGGATGGACCTATCGTGGGGAGGTCCTCGCCAAGCCGAAACACAATACCCTCGCGTACGATCGTATCCCTCTTCAGGGGATCATCATCTTCGACATCAACTCGGGGGAGGAGCAATACCTTTCATGGGAGTGCAAGATGGCTGAGGCGGCTCGCCTTAATTTGGAGTGTGTGCCCAGACTGTTTCAAGGGCTTATCACAAGCTACGACCAGTTCGTCCCGTTTCTCCAGACCACCTCCTGCCTCGGGGGACAGAAGGTTGAGGGAGTCGTCATCAAACCTGTGAATTACGATGTCTACGGGGTGGACAAAAAGGTCGTGATGGCAAAGTACGTCTCCGAGGAATTCAAGGAGGCCCACTCGAAAGCGTGGAAGGTCGGCAATCCTGGGAGGAGTGATGTCATCATCTTTCTCCAGGATAAGTACAACGTCCCCGCACGATGGAACAAGTCTATCCAACACATGACTGAGGACGGGCTCCTCGAAGGAGTACCGAGGGATATCGGGAAGTTGATCGCTGCCATCCAACAGGATGTCGAGAAGGAGGAGAAGGATGACATCAAGGAACAGTTGTGGCGTCACTTCTGGCCCCATATTCGGAGGGGGATCACACATGGGTTCCCCCAGTACTATAAGGATCTCCTCTTGAGGCGGACCTTCGAGACGACTGAGGTTGCTCCCCCATCGACCGAGGGTGCAGCGATCGAGGTGGCTGAAGATGATGGGAACCCTATCCATGTGGGTGAGGTCGGATGACGTGGCCCGCAGTGTTCGTGGTGATCTGGGTGATCGTCGCCCTCGGCGTGTTTATCGTGATCATGCGAGGGGGTCAGGAGTAGATGGTGTTCATCCTGATCATGACCGGTGATCCCAAGGGTGGGAGGAATAGACATTCGATCCTTCTTGACTTGCGTCTCTGGAAGGTACACATCATCATTGATCGATGGATGGACAAGTGAAGTATCCCATCACACCGCCTGTGAGAAAAGCCATACAGAAACTCCAATACCTTCTTGAGGATCATTACAGTCGTCTGTGTGATCCCGAGTGTGAAGGACGGTGCAGGGTGTGTCCCGCACAGGTCATAGAGGAGGTCATAAAGGAATTGCAATCATCCCACGAGGAGGAACCATGACACTTCATGAAACACTCGTAGAACTGCTAGTCCTGCTCAAGCACGAACACCTCAAACGAGGGCCGGTGATCGTGGATCTGGATCGTCACGCCCTCTCGTCCTGTGACGTGTGTGATCGTATCACTGTGTTGGAACGTGATCTCAGTAGAAGGGAACCATGATCGCCCGTGCCTTCTCATTCCATCTTCGTCCTCGTGTCTGTAGCAGGGTGGTATTCTGGTTATGGTGGTGTGTACAGGTGTAGATAACAGGTGTGGTACATGTACAGTACATGTACATCTCACCATTCGATAGGAGGGTCAACAATGCTCGAACTCGTGACAGCAAAACCGGAACATCCACTCATTCCGGTGACGACAAAAATCTTCGTTTACGGCACCCTGATGACAGGATTTGGCAACAACCGCCTCCTGCGATCATCGAAGCTGCTGAGGACTGCGACGACGCGGCCGGAATTCACCATGTTGCATCTTGGTGGATTTCCTGGGATTGTGAGAGGAGGAGATACCGTGATTCATGGGGAGGTATGGGAGGTGGATCAATCCACTCTTCATGATCTCGATCGATTGGAGAGCCATCCGAACTTCTATCGTCGTGAGGACATTACATTGAGTGATGGGGAAGACGCACAGGTCTATGTGCTACCACAACATTGGTTGAGTCAGGGAAATCGTATCATTTTGAGTGGGGATTGGAGGAATCATTATGGCCGGAACCACTAAGCGAACAGCACAGAGTCCAGTCCCAACAAGGAGTCCAAGCACTTACACGGTGGGTCAGCCCATCATTACACCACCCAAGCCACCAGTGATCCCTCCTCCTCAGAAGCCAACATGGCTCAGTCCCTCTGTCAATCTTGGGTGCGATCCAGAGTTGTTTATTGTGAATAAGCAGGGGGTGGTGGTGGGATCGGAGCGTGTACTGCTAGGGGGGCTGAACGTTGGTAGTGATAGCAGTATCGTGACAGACGGTGTGCAGGTAGAACTTCATCCACATCCTGGTTCGTGTCGGGAGGGGTTATCATTTCGGATCCAGCAATGCGTCCTGGATCTGGATACGTACATCAAAAGCCGACCAGACCTAAAGGGGCTCAGGCTGAGTTTTGATCCGATGGTCGAGGTCGCGAGGGAGGAACTCGAACGTCTCAGCCCGAAGGCGCAAACACTGGGCTGTCAACCATCCCTCAACATCTACGGACACAAGACGAAGGAGGTCAATGGGATGGAGTACCGGAAGCGGAGTGCTGCCGGGCATATCCATCTTGGGATGGACATGGAACCCTTCAACCTCACACAACTCATTCCACTCCTCGACTTGTTCGTCGCGAATACCTGTGTCCTCTTCGATCGGGATCCCGCATCACGGGAACGGAGGCAACTGTATGGGAAGGCAGGTGAGTATCGACTTCCTTCTCATGGTCTGGAATACCGGGTGTTGAGCAATTTCTGGCTGAGGCACTACTCATTGATGTCGTGTGTGTTTGGGCTTGCGCGACAGGCGGTAGTGATTTTGTACACGGCAGGCCGCGGAAACGCAGACGGCTACTGTGTTGACGGATACACACGGATGACGAAGGATCTCGACACGGACTCCCTCCAACATGCGATCAACGAGAACGACTATGACGTGGCGAAGGGCCTCTACGAGAAGCATGTCAAGCCTGTGTTGATGGAGACATTCAGCTACAGCGGCCTCTGGAGCGACAATGTTGAGGCGTTCGATCACTTCGTCTCGAAGGGGTTGTCGTATTGGTTTCCACCGGATATTGATCCTGTCGTGAATTGGCAGCATCGGTACGCGCACACGGAATATGAGAGGTCTCAAGTAGGATGGGAAGGATTCCTCAATGGTATAGTCACAACTGATATGCAGGAGAGTAAGAAAGGTGTGATATGTCCTCAGTAGAACAGATCGATATCGAGAAGGGCGGAGAGACCGTGATCAGTATCGGGACAAGCAGGGATATTGAGGGCATCCGTGTCACGGTGAAGGTCGTTCCCCTCATCGAGGAGTTCTTCCGTCACTGGGCGATCGACCAAAAGATCGATATGTCCGTGTCACTTGGGCGTCTGTGGATTCCAAAGTCTGGAGCCCTCACGGCATGGATGCTCCCTGATGGGACCATCTCGTATGAGAACCCATATGATCTCAATTCACTTGGGAGCAGCCTGCTTAGTGAGCCCATCAACCTCTCATTCCTCAGGCTTGTCGGTGCCAGTGGGCCTGAGGGCGTGACGTTTGTGTCTGAGGAGGTCGCATCTCGTGAACAACATGATCGCCTCAATGACCGTATCACGAGGATGGCTGCTCGGTTCTTCACTGACTACCTGAAGCCTGTCAAGGCACAGATTACGGTGTCGTCGTACACCAAGATATAGGAGGAGCAGGGTGGCGAAGAAGCGCGTCAGGATTGATGGTATCCCAAACCGTATCGACACGGTGGGAATCGAGTTGGAGGGAGGGTGGGACAAACTCCCAAAGGGTGTCAAACTCCTCAGAGATGGGAGTCTGGTCTTCCCACGACCGAAGTTACCTCCTGGTATAGGATTCGATGATGGGAACAACCGTTACGTGAACATGAGGACGATGGAACCTGTTGATCTCCCTGCGGATGTGGGGATGGCCTATCCAAAGGTTGGGATTGGTGAGATCCCTCTCGGTCCTTTTGCCGTGATAACTGATGAGTTGGAACGAGCGATCATGAAGTACTATCCCCACCACGTGAACGAAACGTGTGGGTTACACGTTCATATGGGATTGGTCAATCGCTTGAATTACCAACGCCTCATGACCCCTCGATTCACGATGGAGATGGTGGTGAGACTCCTCGACTGGGCAGGAACGGAGCGATTGGCAAAGGATCACCCTATCTGGGATCGACTGACGAGGAAGAATCACGATCACTGTGCTCATCAGTACTGTGGCGATGAACAGGTAAAAATAGAGAAAAAAGATTTCCACAGTCGGGGAAAGCCTCACAATCGCTATACTGCCCTCAACTACTGTTTTGCACAACATCGAACGGTCGAATGTCGTCTCCTCCCCATGATGGAGACGCCGGAACAAGCCACTCGGGCAGTGAGGACAGTCTTGAGCATCACGAATCAGTTCCTCTCCAAGATGCGTGAGAGAGAACCACGGAAATTGGCACAGGTCGCTCTCGGCGCTGCTGAGATCAACCATTATCAGGAGAGGATCTAATCATGTGCGTGATCATGGTGGCGAACGGGGATACGAGAATCACCGAGGATAGTGTAAAGAAGGGGTTTGAGAAGCATCCCTCCGGGGCTGGAGCAGCATGGCTGGAGGAGAAGGACGGGAGGAAAGCTGTCCGGTGGAGTAAAGGGCTGACCCTTGAGGAGGTCGTGACTCTGAACAAGACAATCCCTCTCCCGTACGTGCTGCATTTCAGGAATCCATCTGTAGGTACTGCGCTTGGGCCATTTGGGTGTCATCCATTCCCTATCAGCCCTGACGCTGATACGACGTTGGAGGGGACAATCGATGGTGCTGTCTTGTTCCACAATGGGATGTGGAGTGATTGGAAGAACAAGATCATCGAGTTGGCCTGTAAGGTGCCGTTCAAGCTCCCTACTGGGTCGTGGACAGACACGAGGGCACTAGCCTTGGCGTCCAATTATCTCGGTCTCGGGTTGTTGGAGTTGATCAACGAAAAGGTGGCGGTGTTCAAGACAGATGACATCGAATTGTTTGGTGATTGGACATACGATGATGGGGTGTGGTACTCCAATACGGAGTGGAAACATGTATCTCACTATCTGACACCACCGTTCTCAATGGGGGGCCATCGAGGGGGTAGAGGTGCCTCCGACCAGACATCGTTTCGAGGAACTGGAGGATCTGCTGGCTACTGGAAGGATCGGGAGAAAGAAATACAATCGACTGATGCGGCAACTTCTGGCACAGGCGACGGGACGATCACACAAACGCAAAAGGTCACGGCGCTAGCCCAACGTGACAAGCACTGTGCCTGTGGGAAGGTGGCGGGAATTTGGACAACCTCCAATAATGTGGCTCAGTGTTGGGATTGCTACCAGAAGAAGCCAGCTGTGCTCACAATCCACTCAAAAAGTGGGATGTGTGATTTCTGTGATCCCAAGGATGTTCACAACGCCAATCATCGTCTGGCAGGCACGTTTGAATGGATCTGCGGTACGTGTTGGATGAAGAAGGATCGCCCGAGGATTATGGGTACAGCTGTTGAGTTGACTGACATCGAGGAGTTGAAGCGACGTGAGAAAATCCGTGATGCCAGCAAGAGGGGCATCCAGATTGTGTGTCAGATGTAAGGGAGATGTCAATGACCAATCCGGAGATGGCGTTCGTTCTGATAGCTGTGTTTGTAGGACTGGTAACCTTGCTGGTTACCGGCATATGTATCTATGCCTTGAGGAAATAACCCATGCTGAGACTCACACCAAAACAAGGAACCATACTTCTCACTGAGTTGGAGGGGATGGTTGATCATCTCCACCCAGACGCGCAAGCTGTCCTCACGCAATTGCGAGAGCAATTGGATCATCCCACGCATGATGTGGATCTGATCGATCGCCTTGCAACCATCGGCAGGCGGCAGAAGCCAGGGAGTGGGTTTTCCAGTCAACTTCTCACAACCATTCGGAGGGCAATCCTGTCACCTCGTGAAGTCAATGGACTTGTGAGATTGGCAACGACGATGGCCTGTGATCACTGTCAACAGATGTTTGTAGAGAATGAGGGGGTAGTCGTCGCTGAAGGTTCGATTCTCTGTACGGGGTGTCGGATCATACAAGTGGTAAGATGTTCTGAAGGACACACGACTGGGGTCAAGCTGTCTCGGATCAAGTGTAAGACGTGTGATGACATTTACAATGGGAGACCAATACCTGTTGAGGTGGAGGCCCCTCCAATCGGTGGGGAGGCAGCATTGGACTTTGGTGCCGTAGGTACTAGTGTGATGGAGGAAGGAATTGACATGCCACCGCCGTTATCACGTGCTACTCGCAATGTTGTGTTTGACAGTAATGGATGGCGCATACTACAGGCTCCACAGGCTCCTCAGGGTAATTCAAGACCTACTGTAACTCCAAGAGATACTCCTGCGTTCGCTCCACCAGCATCACGTCGCTCGAACCAGTCTATTTTTACCAATATTGAACAGATGACGGAGAGAGCCCCTCGTTCACTGGCCCAAGTCGTCAGAGACATGGACCGCGAGGGCCGCGATGAGAATCGCTGATCTCGAAACGCTCACCTTCGTCAAACGGAAGCAACCACTTCTGCTTCCTCCTGGACGAACCGACGTTGATGGTGAAGCTGAAGAGGAATTTGAGAAGGATGATGGGGATATCGCTGATGATGCCCTCCATCACTCAACGGTACTGCTGGACGGGTGCTACAAGATTTTCGACTCATTGGTGGATGTCTACCTGACAGACGTTGCCACCATCCCGACGCCGATCATTGCCAAGATGGACAAGATCATGGACGCCATCAATGAATTCATGGTAACGTATAGCATCACGTTCGATGAGGACGAGGAGACATAGAGGGTGGCGATCTATATCTACAGACCTGTTCCATCGGAGAGTGCGAGGGCGCTGGCTGCTGCTGTCGAGGGGAGAAAAGTCAGTCACATCCCGAAGAAGCTGATCCGACAAGATGTCGTCATTGGGTGGGGTGTGAGAGTACCTGCACTGAGATGCAAAGTCCTCAATGGGATCCTGGTAAGGGGAAAGTTTACCGATGCGGAGATCCTCACGAACGCTGGTGTGCCGACGATCACGGTGTCGAGGACACATCAAGATGGATGGATTGGACGATCAAATCACCACGTCGGTGGGAATGATCTCCTCTGGCCTCCACGAACGGTGGATTATTGGGTGAAACGTGAGGAGATTGTTAAGGAATTTCGCGTGCATTCCTTCAAGGGACGATCACTGAGGGCCGGGATCAAGGTGCATCGCACGGGGTTCGAGACCCCTCATGAGTGGATTCGCTCGTGGGATGGTGGATGGAGGATCAGCTACGATGGTGAGTCAGTGAAGCAGAAGCATCGTGATCTCGCACACAGGGCAATTGAGGCGCTTGGGCTGGACTTTGGTGCTGTCGATATTGGGCAGTTGAAGGATAAGACATTGATCGTATTGGAGGTCAATCGGGCACCTGGAATAGAAAATGGCACAGTGGGGGTGTATGCCAAAGCGATTCGGGAGTGGGCCGACAGTAGGGAGGTCGAGTGAAACGATTCCTTCTCGTGAGGAGTGAGGACATTTCAGGCGTGAGTGGGACGGGAGTAGTCGCGGAAGGTGTAGAGTTCCATGATGGACAATGTGTCCTCAGTTGGTTAGGCAGGTTCCATACAATCGAGGTCGTTCCTACGATCGAGGCGGTGGTTCCTCCGATTGAGGCCATTGAAACGATTCACGGACACGAGGGGCGGACACGGATTCAGTGGCTCGACACGGATGAGCCGGTAGCGTGAGGAGGTTAATCATGACAGTCAAAGAGTTTTTCCTGGGAAAGTCGGTGATCACGGAAGATGATGTGATCACATCCATTCGATCCCTTCAGAACATCCAGGAGGGGATCGTGTTGTCAGCGTTACTCCAGTTGACGCCGGAGAGACGGAAACATGTGATCGGGATCATCACACGGTTCAATGAGGATCCTGATCGGACGACGGTAATCCTGAAGTCCCTGTTGGCGAAGCAGCGTGAACGGATTGATATGGCCGTGCAGCGGGCGGAGGAATTGAAGAAGCATACCATTACGGCTATCGCGCCAATGGGAATGATACAATGACATTTGAACAGGTCATGGAGAGGCAGAGGAGAATCGAGGCGGGTGAGCGGTTCCGGGATAGTGAGGAACGACCAGTCGTGGTGTGGTCTGGAGGAGAGTTACTCCCAGACCGGGCGAGTAAGGAGGATGAATTGTTAAAGTTGATGCCCTCGTTGGATCCCGACGATGAACCGGAACCACCGAAGAGGAAGTACACATTCACGGGAAGGCATGTGGGAGAGTTCAAAACCAAGCTACCATCTCCTGGTATTCAGGAGATTCCGAAGGAGTCCGTATGACGATTGAACAGGCTGAGAAGATGTTGAGGGAGTTTGGGGTGTTTCAGAAGGATGTCGGGGTGAGCCTCGATCTTCTGGAGGACAAGATAGATGGGCTGAACAGTCAGCTCAACGAGTTGGCAGAGCAGCTTGAGGACGTGATTGGACGGTTCGAGGATGAGCTTCGATCGTCGGTGTATAGGGAGGATGTGTAGGAGGGGGTATGACTGAACTTCATCATACACAGTGTTGTGGTGTTGGGGAACTGTCAGGGATTAGTTATGATAAACCTCAACCACGAACTGTGCTCTGCCAGACAGCCAATAGAATCCTCGATAGTAGGGTTGGGCTGGTCACGTTTACAGGGGTGATTCCCAAGCAACCCAAGAAACGATTTGTCACAGCCACTGACTATGGTCGAGTGTTGGCGAGGTACATTGAGGATCAGAAGCTTGGGAGCGTGAGGCGTTCGCATGTCTTCATCAATCCCAATACAAAGCATCGTATTGTCCATTTCGCGTGGGCAGTTGATCGGGGGAGGCTCAAAGCGTGGCTAACCAAGCAGAGAAAGACGAATTCGACCGCTGGCGCGCATGGTTGAAGCGGGAGGTCAATGCTGCCGCTGACGAGGCGTCCTCTCTGTGGGAGCTTGACTGTGGATGTCGGGTCTATCTGGATGGGACGTTGGTGACGTGTCCCAACCATCGACCAGAGGACGCAGCGACACCGGCTTGAGGAGGGCTGTATGAAGAAGCAACGACCCCTGCCCCCCGAGGTGCAGGACTTAGCGCGGGCGAGATTGATTGCCGCTGCCCCTGATCTGCTGGAGGCGCTAAAGGAATGGCTGACGCACGAGCAGACGTGCATGTTGCTCGGCGTGGACGGGGCCTGCGGCGAATGCGTGCAGTGCGTGTCCATGGCGGCAGTCGCCAAAGCGGAAGCGGAATCGCCGCAGCAACATGGCAATTGATCGCCTCCATGCTGAGCGAACCAAGTTCCAGGCAGAGCACACACACCTGAGGGCGGCCGTGGCCCAGGTGCGGGATGCGATGAACGCAGACGTGGCGGACGGGCTAGAACACGAGGACGACAGTCTCGATATCATGATCGTGGCAGCGTGGCGTGATGCCCTGACGGCGGCGCTCACGGAGGAGTTATGAGATACGAGTTACGACAGGCTATTGAATCGTGGGAGAGAGAAGTCAGCGTGGAACAGATCCGCTTGATTGCGCGTGGTGTCTCACCCTATGCAGCGGCACAGCAAGCCACTGATAGAGTCAGTGCCAGACGTGCTGCTCGTGCGGCAGTTGACGTGATCACGGAGGTTTCTCAGCAAACCAAGGAGTGAGTATGAGCAATTTTTGGGATTTCCTCACCCCCGCTGATCTGATCAATCGCTGGAAGACGGAAGAGGATCGTCTCAAGGATGAACAAGCAGCGTGGCTTCAACGGGAGCTTGATTCCCTCGATCGCCTCGATCGAGTCTGTTCTCAGTGTGGTCGCGGTCCTGGCGCGCACGACGACACTGGGAAGTGTTGCCCATCCTGATGTGTCATCTCCGCGCGAGGGAGTGCCAGGAGCCAGCATAGCGGGTGTGAGCGAGGGCTCGGAGCGTAGCCCAAGCGGAGCGTAGAGGCCGGAGCGGGAAGGCTCCGCCTCCCTGTCGTGACACAGGTGTGTCGTGTCTAAATGCACTATAGGGAGGTTGACACACCCCTGGAAAATGGCTGTAACCTATTGAAAACAATGGACTTCGAGTGTGTCACTTTCCGTCGAAATCCGTGTGTCGTGACACACCCCATATTTTTCAACGACTTACAAGGAATTTGCACGAAATTGCACAACATCAGTGACACACCTGTGGAGGGGACATGAACACGCGAGTGGACCGGATGGAATTAGCAAAGGACTTGACACGGAGGAGCCCCTGTCGAGTACAGGTGGCAGCCGTCATCACTGATCCCTGTGGGAGGGTCGTGAGTTGGGGGTGGAATCACCCTGGATTGGATGGGATGGGGCTCCATGCAGAGGAGCATGCCATCATGAGAGCCAACCGGAAGCGTCTCAGGGGCTCCACGTTGACCGTAGCGGGGCGGAGGAATGGGAGTTGGGTCTACTCTCGGCCATGTGAAGATCGTTGCCTACAGGTCATCCTGGCAAGCCAGATAGCCAGTGTAGAGTTTATTGACAAGCACGGGGCGTGGAGGATCCTAGAATGATGAGGATGATTGAGAGGATCCTAGAATGGTGGTTGGGAGATCCTGTGCAGAACCGTGCATTCCCCGGTACCGTGGATGTTGTGGCTCCAATCGTGGTGGATTGGATCTACATGAAGGAGCACGATGACAATCAGATGAAGGTGATTGAGGATCTTCCTGTACATGCACCTCTTGAGACCGTCCCCACACCCAATCCGTGGCGTGATGCCGTCATCGATGCGTGTGTGGTTGATTGGATCTACACGAAGGAACATGATGACAATCCGAGGAAAGCGATTGGGGACCTCATCGTTCATAATCAACGTCTGGCACTCGATCCTGCTGTCTCAGCGGAGGCGGCTGAGTTGCACAGACAGATCGCGTCCCTCACTGGGGAAGTGACACATCTCCAAGAGGAGGGACAGAGGATACGAAATCATGTCGTGGCGATTATGAGGGCCACGGACACTCCCCCTAATGGGTTTGATCCTCAGTGGCAGTTGAGTCAATTGGTGGATGATCTGGATCGTGTGTTTGGGAGGTAGGGATGCCACTTTACGTGTATACATGTGCAGCCTGCGGGAAGTTGTATGAAGTACTGGCGCCCATGACGGACCATTTGGAGGATGTACCGTGTACGTGTGGGCACATGGCACAAAAAGTGGTGACGGCTGCCTCCCTGCGATTCAAGGGTAAGGGGTGAACGAAGAAAGGCATGTGATGCTCCGAGAGAAACTCGATGCACTTGTGACACGGTGGTTTATCTATGGAGGAGAAGCACGTGATCTACGGATTCGTGCTCTGAAACGGGAGGATGATGCACAGGCAGACGTTGCAGAAGCAGAGGAACGTGTATTTGCTTTGTGTGCAAAGCAGTTGTTGGATGTGTTGGATGATGATCATAGCTGTACCTAAAAGAATCTTTACTATTATCGCACGTTCCTGTTCACCTCCTCTATGCCTTGGGCATGTGCGTATACTATCGTGGGCATCACCAAGAGGTATCAATGAAGATTATTATTACGTCGGTCTCACATCGGAACTCGACATGCGATTATACTGTCGTCGAATGGAACAATATCTGTCAAAGAGAATAGGTGGATGGCCGTGATGCACAGAGAAAAGATTGATAAGCTAGAGTTTGTCGCTGGAATACTACTTGCTATCTTCTTAGTAGGTTCATGGTTGGGTTTTGGTTTCCTCGTGGTGTGGTTGTGGTTGGGATTACGACTATGACAAGACAGCACGCTGAGCAGCAGACCATCCTCCGTGCCACAGTAGGGTCCACAGTTCATGGAATCAACATCCAGGATGGCATCGAGGACCGAGACGAGATGGGAATCTGTATTGAGTCGATGGATGAGGCGATGGGGATTGGGGCTCCGTTTGAACAATACGTCTATCGCTCAGCCCACGAGAGGACTGGGAAACAGGATGAGCCATCACAGGCAGGGGACTTGGATCTGACCATCTATAGTTTGAGGAAATACATCCGTCTCGCTCTCAAGGGGAATCCCACGGTACTCACCTTACTGTTCGTACCGAATGATCAGCTGATCATAGCAGATGCGAGGGGGATGGGACTGAGGGAACTCACACCTTACATCGTGAGCCGGAAAGCTGGAGGGGCCTTCCTGGGGTATCTTCATGCTCAACGTCAACGACTGCTAGGCGAGAGGGGGAATGGAGGACATGGACAACCGAGGCGAGGGTTGGTTGAGGCGTTTGGGTACGATACCAAGTACGCCAGTCACATGCTCCGTCTGGGGTTACAGGGGATTGAGTTGATGAAGACGGGGCAGTTTACCCTCCCAATGCCGGAGATGGAGAGGGAGTACATTCGTGCAGTGAGGCGTGGAGAAAAGGCGTTGGACGCCGTCTTGACAGATGCAGGACGGTTCGAGGATGAATTGAAGGATCTGCGTGAGACATCTCCACTTCCCGAAGAACCTACCATCGAACCCGTGGAGGACTGGATGCTGAGGACGTACTTTTATTCCTGGTCAGCGAGGCGTGCTCATGACTTTCCGCCTTTGGACTAAGAGGAGATGTACAGGGTGTGACCGAGTGTATCGCACCGTCCGATGGAGGATGACAGCAAGGAAGGTCACGTTCTGTTCAGAACAGTGCTCAATCGTGTGGGCACGGGGATGGAATGCGGCGTATCGACTCTATAACTGGAGAAGGAGGGTAGGATAATGTGGGTTGCATGGTTTTTCTTGACGTTCGGGGCGACGGCCCTCGTGTGCTTGGGGATGCAGGAACCGTTAGGGTGGATCAATGTGGTGACGTCTGCCCTCGTGGCGACGGTGGTGTGGTATTTTGCGGAGGCAGGTGAGGATGAGGAGGAGGAATGATGTTCTACGTGTTGGTTTTCATTGGGTCATTCGTTGGAACAATCATTGGTGACATGATTACTGGAGTATCATTTGGCTTGCACAATATCATCATCACACTCATTGTAGGGACAGTGATGAACATTCTATACGCATGGGCACGACGATGAGTTGGGGCCTGCGGAGTCAGCTTGACGAACTCAGACAGGATCTGTCTGATTGCACAGATGCACATGATCGGTTGAAGAAATCACTGGAGGAGATTCGCTCGACTGATGAACATGATTCGCTTGGGAGAGCGATCACGATCGCATCAAAAGCACTAGGAGTAACAACAGTGCCATTCAATGCGTTGCTGTGTATCCATTCGGAATCAGATTATAGAGATGTGAAGGCTGAAAATAGAAAGCTCCGAGAAGCCCTTGCGCGCCTCATCGGAGCCGCTGAAAACGAATATCCTGATGGTGATTCAAAAGCAGTCGTTGCTGCTCGGTCCTTACTTAACAGCCTTCGCCGGATATAACCCCCTCTTGGCATCACTCAAGCTCACCCCATGATGCTCCAGCCATCGTCGAATGACTGATGTCGCGGTGTCTTCATTCTTCCCAGTCAACTCAGCGAGGGCGCGTCCATGTCCACGGAGGGTCTCCAGGAGGGGGTTGTTGAGGACCTGTTGGATCTCGGTGTGATGTTCGGTGGGATCGGGGAACCAGAGGATCGTATTCGATTTCTCCCCCACGATCACTTGCTTTTTAAGTTTGATCGATCCTTGTTCGACGGAGCGACCTGCGTACTTGAGGCGTGCGGGCGTGAGTTGGAGGACACCATCCATCTCACCAACCACAGCCGTTGAGCCTCGGTGACCTGAGATCACATCTCTCTCCACGTCGGGTTGAGGCTTGCTATCGTGGCTGATGAGGAGCACAGCGGCGGGATGACAGGCTTTCTTGATGTTGTTCATGACCTGTGTCATGGGGGTGGAGGAATTCTCATCCCCCGTGTGGAATTTGCGGAGGGTATCGACGATGACCAGGACGGGATCATGGTCCCTCACGAGCTTGAAGATGATGTCAGTCGTGCGGGGTTGGAGGATGTCAGGGGGATAGCATTGGAGTTCTTCGCCGAGATATTCCGTGTCGACGATACAGAGGTTGTCGGAGTTGAACACCTGTCCGTTCTTCCGGAGGGTCACGAAACGATCGGCCCACGTGGCGCGAGGGGTATCGATCTGTATATAAAGGACACGCCCGTGTGTCACGACGGGAAATCCCAAGAAATCTTGGGCATCTCCGGACACGGCTTGGGCGAGTTGGATGGCGAGACTCGATTTTCCGACCTTCGCAGGGCTGTACAGGAGTCCCTTCCCGGAGATTGGAATCAAGGGTTTTAACACCCAGAGATTATGGTCTCTCGGGAGGTTGAGGTAGGTATCGAGGGTAATCAGCGACATGCGACCCCGACTGGAAAGATTGCTGGAAGGATGCTATCCATGAACAATCCTGTGAGTGGTCGTCAGCCCGTGTGACCGTCGAGGGCAGATGTGAGTTGGAATCTTGGGATGATAGCATGAACGGGAGGAGATTGTCAACGCGATGAAACACCCAGATTGTCCGTATTGTGGGAAAGCCGCGAAGCGACAGGTCCCCCTCATTGTGATGTCAGGTCGAGTCGTCGATTGGTGCTGCATCTCGTGTTGTTGGGGAATGTTGAAGGATGGGTTTCTGAGGGCCGACCAGGGGACACCGGAGGAGCGGATGAAGGAGGATGTGCAATGGTGAGGTTTGTGATGAACAGGGATTTTGATGAATTGATGGATTTACTCAATAAAATTGACGATTTCCTTAATGATCAAGCGGATGCGAGTAGCGACGACTTCCCCCCACTACCGTGGGAATCACATGATCCCACAGCCTTGAGGCCCAACAGGGCTATGCGGTTGCAGATGGATGTACGTGAAATCATGAGCCGGTTGCAGGGGGCTTGACAATCCCGGCTCGCTCGTGCTACGATTCGGCATCCACCAAAAATTTCGCCCGCCCGATCGCGGGGATCACTCGATCGCGGGCATCCACATTGAAGGAAGGTAGCCGCATGATCTGGCTTGGCATCACTATACTGACTGTGATTATTATTGCCTTGCTGGTACCACCAAGAGGGCCTGATGGATATACGTAAACATCCGTATCTAGATAATTACTTTGATTCATTATATGATGGTTGGCACATCATAGTCAACATTCTGTTGACGATATGGGGCCTCCTGTCAGTCGGTACACTATTTATGATGATGGGGATTCTCTTGCCGATTGTCTTGATTGGCAAAGTGTTTGGAGGGAGGCATGAGAGTCAAGTTGTGCAAAGGTGAGAAGGAACTCGATTTCTTCATGGCCTCAATTCTTCCTCGTCATGGAGCGATTGTCGTCACGTACGGACATGATAAGTGGAACCACTCCATCAACCTCTATAGGATTTACTACCACCTCCTCCCGACAGAGATTCCCCTCGATCTGGAGCACGAATGAAGATCATCGCAACCGCTGACCTGCACGGTCAACTCCCACCTCCCTGTGAACCGTGTGATCTCCTCATCATTGCTGGAGATATCTGTCCAGACAATCGTCCCATTGTGAGGCAGGGGGAATGGTTGGAGAGGGTGTTCATCCCTTGGTTGAAAGCACAACCCGCAGTGAAGATTGTCGGGATCTGGGGGAATCATGATTTCATAGGGCTTCCGAAGTATGCAGCCAATCGTCCCGAGTTGTCTGGATATATTGAGATGTTGACAGACGAGACCACAGTCGTCAACGGGTTGATGATCTACGGATATCCATGGACACCAGGACCTCCCACAATGCCAAAGTGGGCATTCATGCACGTCGGAGATACTCCCATGACACTGGTTGGTGAGATTCCTCACAATCTGGATATCCTCATCTCTCACGGCCCACCTTATGGCTATCATGATGTGGCTCCAACACCAAATGATGATGGCGACTTCCATGTCGGCTCGAAGAACCTTCTCTTGTGGTGTCGAGAGATCACGCCGAAGCACCTCGTATGTGGTCATCTCCATGGTGGGAGAGGATCGAGTCAGGCTGATTGGGGAGGCATGGTGTGGAATGTGGCGAGCGTGGATGATCGATACAACCCTTACCCTGAGAGGTACATGGAGATCACAATTGACTAAGACGAAAGCACACCTCGCGGCAGGATCATGTGTTGTAGGATTCCTCCTGTTCATCATCCTTCTTTTCATACAACACCCACTTGCCTTGTTTGTCATGATAGGAACAATCATCACAATGACCTATATTGGCCTCTACGCCACCTTCGTCTCATGAGCACATCGCCACTCATCTACTACTCCAACTCCGGGGTGCAAGAGGACTGGACGTGTCCTCGTTCCCGCTACTGGGGACATGAGTACCAGGGTGTCGGCCTTCAGACCGGAGAGACATCCCTCGAATACCTGATTGGGCAAGTCCTCCATGATGGTCTCGCTGCGATTGCACGGGATGTCCCGATTGATGATATCGCTGGAGCCGCGTTCCAGCAGATTCGAGGGACACTCCTCGATCAGATGGGCGGAGAGATGGATGCAGACATCTTCGCATCTGAGCAGGCAACCCTGACTGAGGGGATGTTGAGGGGCTATCACAAGCACGTCTGGCCGAGGTTTCGACAACAGTTTCCTACCCTCGTGGGTCATGAGAAGGAACTGATCTACACCCACGATGAGATCTTCAGGTTCATGGCGAAGCCCGACCTGCTTCCGAGGGATGTCGAGGGAAATCTCTGGTACGTTGAATATAAATCGACCTCCTCCAAGAAAGAGGAATGGATCAACTCCTGGTCGACGGCTGTGCAGTTGCATTCCTCGGTGAGGGCCGTTGAGCAGTTGCTTGGGGAGAAGGTGATGGGGGTGATTGTACAGGGATTCTATAAGGGGTACGTCTCGTACGGGAAACAAACAAGTCCCTTCTGTTATGGTTACTATTCCCCTGCCAACCCTCCCTTCACACAAGCTCGATGGAGCTATGAATACAAGCAGGGATTGAAGAAATATCCCATCTGGGAGCGACCAGGAGGAGTGAAGGCATGGATTGATGGGATGCCGGAGGGGATGCTGGCTGAACAGTTCCCCCAGACACCTCCCATCTTCCTGAAGGAACACCTGATTGATGCGTTCTTCCGGCAACGGGTGGTGAGGGAACGTGAGATTTATCAGGGGTCGTCGGAATTACGTGATCCCCACACCGCTAGTTACATGGGATCGAGAATCCTCGATGCAGTCTTTCCACAACGTTTCAATCAGTGCATCCCATCCTTCGGGAGGCCCTGTAAGTTCAGGAAGCTCTGTCATGGGCCGGAGGGTGTGGATCCCCTCGCGTCAGGGTTTGTCTTGAGAGATACGAGTCATCGAGCAGCATGGATTGGAGAGGAGCCGGTACATGAAGAAGGGTAGACGGATCACATTTACTGTGACAGCGGCAGACATCAAGAAGGGTAAACGCTTTCGAGTGTGTTCGTGTCCGGTAGCATTGGCAGTCAAACGTCGGTTACGGTTGAAGCGAGTGTGGGTTGATCCATGGGCGGTTCAATTGGGGCAAAGAGGTTATTATGAACGGTTTCCATTACCTATGAAAGTACGCAAATGGATTGCTCGTTTCGACGATGGAAAGCCTGTCAGGCCCATGACCTTTACTGGTGTTCCCATGAAGTCACTCCAAGTAGAGTACATCAATGAGACCACGTAAAGGATATCGACTTATACGATGTGATGTCTGTCAGCGCAACAGGCACTGCTGGCGAACACAGATGTTGCCTGATTGGAAAGATGAATGGTCGTGTAGTCAGGGGCATAGGTGGATACGTGAACTTCTCACCTTTGAGCGGGTAAATGAAATTATGAAGAATGCATATGTTCCTCACAGCAGCGACCTCATCAACGTGTCCAACCCATTTTTCAAGCGAGTGCATCCATGAAGGTCTTCATTCTCGAAGATTCTCCGGAGAGACTTGAGGAATTCCAGAAACACTTTGATCCCAATGTGGACACAGTGGATATCATCGATACCTGTCAGGATTTTCAACGATTCCATGACGGTCAGCCCTATGATCTGATCCTCCTCGATCACGATCTCGGTGGGAGACAGGTAGTTGTGGCAGTTGGTGGGTTCTTAGAAGACCACGAAGATTCAGGGACGACGTTTGTGTCGGACATAGTCGACTACAAGGTGATCAAAGGGAATCCCACAATTGTGCTCCATTCCTACAACCCGGAAGGGGCGGCGAGGATGGCAAAGATTCTCAAGACGGGTGGATGGGACGCAGTCATTGCCCCATTTGGATGGCATTGCTTTAACATAATTGCTGCTGTGAGGAAGAGGTTAGAGGAGCGTACTGTCGATGATAGGACACCCTTCTAATGCAAAACTGTGAACACGTCATGTCGAATGATCCCGTTGATGGACATCATTGGTGTGTCAAGTGTGACTGGACCCCAGATGAAGGTGTTGAGAGGCGTGAACCCATCTATGGGGGACCGAATCGATCAGGTGTGTGCATCTGTGGGCACTCGTGGGAAGACCATCATCTTGGGATGGTAGTCCGTTTGGGACGATACCTGACCACTGATGGGCACCGTGAGTACTCCATCCCGCAGGAGTGTGAGTACTTTGGGTGTAATGAGGATGGGGGTCTGGATGCTGATGGGAATCCACATTGTTTTGGCTACCAGGACTCCCTTGCACCTTCCAAGCCCGCTTGACAATCCAGCCCGTTCATGATACGATTGTTCACATCACTCAACAATTTCCCTGACAGGAGCCTCTATTGGCAGTAACCATACTGTTGTACGGCCGGACGGGATCTGGGAAAACCACCCAGATTGGCGTCCTCGCTGAGCATATCAAAGCCACCACTGGAAAGGATACCCGTCTCTACACCGCAGACAATGGAGGACTCGACACGATTGCCTCCTACGTCGACTTGGGGATCATCCATCCCGTCTTCCTCGGCAAAACAGATCCCTGGATTTGGTTGAACAAGGTTGTTCAGGGCTACATTAGGGATGCGAGTGGGAAGTGGGTGTTGGATAAGGCTGCAAACGCGACTATTGGTTTCTACGCATTCGAGTCTGCCCACGCTATCGCCAAGCTCCTCAAGTCAGACATGGAGCACAAGGCGGCTCTTGGGATCAACATTGGTGGCGATGCGAACACGAGCTTCCAAACCACAGGGGACGGCGAGACGCTGAAGATCGGCACGACGAAGGGGTACCAGAAGTTTGCGATTCCTCAAACCCGTGTCAATGAGGAGATGGTAGAGTCCTTCAAGCTGGATGCAGAGTACGTGCTGTGGACGGCAGGCGTGAACAAGGATGATGATGAGATCAACACGACACGTATTGTCGGTCCTGATGTCATTGGGAAGATGCTCACGAGTTCGTTGCCAATGGACTTCAATTACACCTTCAGACAGGATGCAGTCCCGGTCCAAGGAAAGCCAACGAGGCACGTCCTCTATCTAGGCACCCATCAGGATGTGAATACAGGAAATGCCACCGCATTGGGGAACATCAGACGTCCCCTCGATGCCCCACCACTCACACAACTCACCATTGAACCAGCCGACATCGTGAAGGCCCTCAAGCTGGTCCGGGATGATGCGAAGGAGGCAGCGAAGAAAAAGATTGCCGAGCGGTTAGGGCTATGAGATGGAAAGTTGAGGTTGCGTCTATACAGACACTACAATCCGTACTGAACAAATTAACAGATGAAGGATATTCTATCGTCGGTGTCACATTCGGTCCTCTCCCAAATGCTGATCCAATAGTGATCATCGCCACTCTTACCTCACAAAGCGTCAACCCATAACTCAACAGGAGTACACATCACCAATGGCAGACATCGCAAAACTCGGTATGGTTCAGTCAGAGCCACTCAACCTCGACATCTACAAGGACTTTGGTGGTCCCCGCCCCTTTCCCAAGAAAGGACGCTACACACTTCGAGCGCCTGAGTCGTTTCCGCCGACCTCCTTCACCCGGTCTCAGGCTGGAGCATTGCAGGCCCAGATTGATCCGGTCATTGTCGGTCCCACCAACGAGGGATTCCCACTCAAGTTCATCCGCGTGAGTGCCAAGACCTATCCTCGTGACGGCGTGCCAGCCAGCAAGATGGGTGATTACCTTCGTGCCTTTGGACGGAAGGGTGTCATCAACAATGATCAGGAACTCGCGGATGCCGTTGAGGCCACAGCGAACCTGACCTATGAGGCTGATCTGGATTGGCGGTTGTATGGTCAGGGACATGATACGGATGGTGCCAATCTCATCAAGGAAGGGATGGAAAACTTCCCATCTGATGGGAAGGGGGGTTATCTGCCCTATATCCCAAGTAAGACACAGACCAACCCAGAAACAGGTGAGCCTGTCATGCTGAGGGCGAACGTGGTCATCAAGCGTTTCGTGCCAGTGACCAGCTAGCATCAACTCGGACTAGAATCCTGCGGCGCTTTCAGGGGAGGATCATCCGGTCCTCCCCAACTCATTTAACCAGATCCTGCGTGGATCTGTAACGGAGCCTGAATGGCAGACGACACCCTCATCCCACCGGACGACGCGACGATCGAACCACAGCCCGTCGTTCATCCCACCTTACAGAAGATCGAAGTCAGTGGTGAGTCCATCGTACAGGTGATGAACGAACGCCTAGGGCCTGCGATCGATGGACTTCCTATCCCCTTGGCCGTCATGTCCCTCCTAGCAGCGTGTTGCTTTATCCTGAAGCCGGACGCATCGACAGACACGATTGAACGTACCATCACGACGACGTCTCAGCATTTGATGCTCTCACTGGCTGATCTGCCTAACAGTCAGGTCAACTAGGTGGATCGGACGTCGAACACGAGCTTCGTATTGTATGCCTTCGCACTCATCTTGTTTCTCGTGTGTCTCCTGTTTGGATTGAAGTGATGTCCTATAGACCTATCACAGATGTCTGGATACTCGCGAGGAGTAAAGTACCATTTTACGGTGCCTTCCCTGCGGGATTCCTCCATCGTGCGAGAGCCCTCCTTGGGGTGAACCCTGATGATGGGATCTTGCACGTGTGTGCAGGAAAGGTGAAAGATTACCCATTCAGGGGATTGGGGAACTTCGATTTCACTCTTGATCTGGATCCCGCATGCGTTCCTGATTTCCTCCAAGATGCGAGGGATCCACTTCCCCAGAATCCTTATGATACATTACACGGCCTGTGGCCTGCGATTTTGATTGATCGTCCCTACACGGAGGCGGATGCCGCGAAGTATGTGCCAGGAGCGGAGACACTTCCTGCTATCAATGATCTCCTCAAGCGGTCTCTCCTCGCGGTGCCTGAAGGACATCGGGTGGGGGTCATTGATTATGTGTGGCCGCATCCAGGAAAGTATGGACAGGAGGTGGCAGTTGTTGCTGTGGGGACCGGGAGAAATAATCGAGCTAGATGGTTCACGGTCTTTGAGAGATTGTATGGAATTCGTTAACGGTCCAGCATGGACTGGGTGGGAGTGTCCACGATGTGGAATAGTGTGGGCACCATTCGTGCAGCAATGTACTTGTTCACGTCCAACACAGAGTGTGCCAACAAATAATACAGGGAGTTCGCAGACAGTCTGTCCAGTATGTGGGGGGCATCCATCCCACCCTGGCGGCACAACAGCATGTCCTATAGGTTTCCATAGTGTGACGTATTTCTGATGGCCTACCTTGGTCTCGAATCCATTCGCCAAGGCAACACAGCCGCATGTGTCAAGGACATATTTACCCTCCACTTCCCAGACGCGAGGACTGTCCTCGACACGACCTATGGGGCAGGCAGATTCTGGAAGTGGGATCACCACCTTGCTGTTACAGGAGTGGATATTTCACCACAAAATGAAGGTGTTCTAAAAGCAGATTACAGGAATCTTCCATTTACAGAGGATACTTTTGATGTAATGTGCTTTGATCCGATGTTCATATTCTCTCCAGGAATCAGCAGAGTAATGGGAACTAAGCGGTTTTTTGAATGGTCAGATGATGCAAGTATACAGATGCTTGTTAGGCCAAAGAATCCCATTGATCTCCTTTCCCACTATCGCCGCATCTTCGAGCAACGCACGATCGCGACTCAGGGGCTCATTCTCAAAGGACAAGACCTGATTGTCAACAAACCTGACTGGTGGTCCTTCAATGTCATGGAAATGGCTCGTGAGATGGGGATGGGGATGCCTACAGACATTCTGATTCAACACTCGCCCTCCCCGAGGATGAGAGATCCGAGATGGAAAAACCAGTATCATTTTCGCCGGGCACATTGTTACTATCTCATCTATAGGTGGGGAGAATCTCAGTGAGACATACGTGCATTCTCGATGATGGAGGGACTCCAAATAGAAAATGTCATGCGTGTGAGGACGAGAAATCTATATCACCTTCGTCCATGGATGTAGCTGAGGCCAGACGTTGTGTGAAAGTATGTGCAGAATACCTTAGAAATAGGGATGAAAGCCCGTTCGCCGCCAAGGATTTGGAGATGGCAGTACAGATATTAGTTAATCATGGTAGTCGATGAAAACAACTATCGCGCATCACCCACATTGTCCGCATGAGTACGCTTGGGATGTAGCAGGTGAGTTGTGTGTTCCGTGTTCATGTCCACGCTTCTGGCCCAGACGAGTATGTGTAGGGTGTTGGGATATTCCTAAGAGATGTAAGTGTTCTATTATTGATGATGATGTTGACGAAATCTGACTGGCACTCCATCGTGTGGATCGCAAATGGGAAGGAATATCGGCTGCCAGACACCCTCGTGATCGATGAAGACTTGCATCTATGGTTGACGAAATTTCACGAAGTCTATCTGGACATACGGGAGGCACTAGACCTCCTGAAGGACGACAACTGGCCGTTGAATGTGTGCCAGAAGTGTTACCTCACCACTCGTTGTAAATGTCATGCTCGCGAAAGATGTTGACCCAACGCAACATATACGCTCGTATCATTATAAGTGAGGAGTCGATCAGGACTGCTGTTGAACGTGATCGTGAACTGAGTCGTAGAATGTCCAGTCTATCTGATAAACATAAAGCAAAGACGTGGGGTAGGATTCGAAGTCAACGATGGTGGAAGGTGATCAACCAAGAACTTCAATCTCTCATTGAGGACATACGTGCTTTCAAAGCCTGAAATCCCCTGCTCTACCTGCATTCTCGGCTGCCCCCCATTTGGGTCGATGCAGGGGTATGTTCCTGCTCACGGCACCGGGGACAATGGTGTCCTCATCGTCCTCGAAGCGGCAGGGAAGGATGAGGCGGCATCAGGGATCCCCGTGGTAGGTGCGGCAGGACAGTATCTGTTCAGCAACCTCAAGCGGGTGGATATTGATCGGGAGGGATTTCGGATTCACAACGTACTAAGTTGTCAGCCGCCTGGAAATAAACTCGTCAAGATGCCCTACGAGCGGCTCGCCATCGATCACTGCGCTCCCCTCCTCGATGAGACGATCGCTGACATGGCTGAACGCTGTCGGCAGAGTGAGCGTCACTTCACGATCCTCGCATTAGGGAAGACCGCCTTCAAACGGATCATGGGGTATGATGATCGTCACCCGGTGATGCGGGAGGACTACCAATGCTACATCCATAGGAATGAGAAGTATCAGGCATGGGTCGTAGCGGCAGATCACCCATCCCACCTCATGCAGGGCAAGAGTTCGAGGCTCCCGATTCTCCAGTTCGCCACACGGCGGGCATTGGAGGTCGCAGAGCACGGGTGTACCTATGATGCTCCCTCGTATCTGTGTGATCCCTCCCCATCAACATTTGCAGTCTGGATTCAGGATTACATTCGAGCCTGGGAAGCTGACAAGGATGAAATCGCTCTCGCCTATGACATCGAAACCCCCTACAAGTCTGGAAAAAATGAGGAAGAGATTGCGAAGGAAGAGGATGATGACTACACCATCTTGAGGTGCTCCTTTGCTTATCGTCCAGGTGAGGCCATCTCAATCCCGTGGCGGGCTGAATACATGGCCGGACTGGAGGAACTCTTTAGTGTCGACGGACTGAAGGTTGGGTGGAACTCCACAATATATGATGATCCTCGCATCACCGCCCAGATCCCCGTGCGTGGATCGATGGTCGACGGGATGCTCGCATGGCATGTGTTGAATACATCCCTCCCGAAAGGATTGGGATTCGTCACCCCATTCTACACACAGAACGCACCCATGTGGAAGCATCTCAGCGATTCACAACCTGCCTATTACAACGCGGCTGATAGTAACTACACAATCGCCAACTTCTATGGCATCAAGCGGGATCTCATCGCGAACAACCTGTGGGGCGTGTTCCAGAGGCATGTCGTCACGCTCAATTATGCGCTCAATTACATGTCAGGGAAAGGTGTCCTGAGGGATGAACCTGCGAGGGCGGCGGCTGAAGCGAAACTCTCTACCCTCCTCGATGGCGTGGAAACACGAATGGCTGCCGTTGTCCCGAATGATGCGAGGAAGGTCAAGGTCTACAAGAGGGTTCCCAAGGAACTGAAGGGACTTGATGGTGATGCGTTGGAGGCTCGTGCGACGGAGTTGGGACTGTTTCGCCAGGACACCATGGTCCCTGTTCGTGTCTGTGATCGATGTGGTGTTGTGGCTCCACTGGCTTCGCACACGAAGTCCATCGGCAAGAAAGCCCTCAAAGCTGGAGGCGTGGAGAACCCGTGTCTGGGAGCAGGACAACAGCCAGCAGAGATTCTGGTCCCGTTATGGACCAAGAGATTAGAATTCAAGATCAGCAATACCAGCCTCCAGACATACCAGAAGGTGCTCAAGCATCAAGCCGTGTTGTCGAGGAAGGATCATAAGATCACCTTCGATGCGAATGCGTTGACGATGTTACAGAAGCGGTATCCGGAGGATCCTCTGTATCGGATTATCGGGGAGCATCGGGAGATCCAGAAACTCCTCGGAACCTACATTGGTGTGACCGGGGAGGGCGGACGCATTCGTGGGGGCATGCCGGTAGGGAGAGATGGACGTATCCATACAATTTTTACCCATAATCCGTCGACTCTTCGACTCGCTTCCCAGAATCCGAACCTCCAGAATCTCCCTCGTCCAGGGAAAGAGGATGATCTTCAATCGATTATTCGGAATTTGATCGTCGCGGGTCCGGGATGTGTGTTTGTCGCTCGCGATTTCGGCGGAATCGAGGCGGTTCTGGCAGGGTATGAGGCAAAGAGCCCTGGATATATCCGGTTGGCGAAACAGGATGTTCACACGTTCTATACCTTGTATGCGCTCTACGGACTGGAAGATCCACGAGTCTCATCTGCTGACTTACCATTGTTATCATGGGATGACGATAAGCTGTTCAGTCATCTGGCACACTTCAAGGCACTCCTGAAGCATGATCGGAACTCATTGTATAAGCATCTGACCCATGCCATCAATTTCGGCCAAGGTGCATCTGGTGCTCAAGAGAAGATCCTCAAGGAAACACAGGTCCTCCATGAGACGAAGCTGATCGCGAGGGTGATGGATATCTACCGGGAGTTGTTTCCTGAGATTCCCAAGTGGCATCACACGATTCGCATGCAGGCAGCTGATGATGGGTATCTGAGGAATGCCTTCGGATATGTGCATCGATTCAATCGCGTGTTCAGTTGGAAGAAGGAATTCGGGACATGGACACGGGTACTTGGAGATGATGCAGAGGCCGTGCTTGCCTTCAGACCGCAATCGAATGCGGCAGGGATCATCAAGGAAGCTCTCTTGAGGCTCTATAATGATCGATTCGAGGATGCTGGACAATATTTGAGGTTACAGGTGCATGATGAGGTCTTCTCTGAGTGCCCAGAGTCGTATGTCGATACCCTCGATGATATCTTGAAGGAAGAAATGGAAAAGCCCGTACCTGAACTTCCACTTCCTGCGTCCTGGAACATGGGAGCGATGTTGTCTATTGGGACGGAAGGGAAATCCGGTCCTGTATGGGGGAGGATGAAATGAATGATCAGATCAAGATCTACATCGCGGCCCCGTGGGCGGAGAAAGCCTATGCGAAGGAAGTGTCGAAGGACTTCAGGGCTGCGGGATTCGATGTGGTCAGTCGGTGGATTGATTTCCATGAGGGGACATCGAGTGATGGGTTACAACTCGACCCGGTGAAGCTCCAACGAGAGGCCCTCAATGACATTGAAGATGTCATGGCTGCTGACATACTCGTATTATTGAATCTTCAAGCACGAGGGACTGAGACATCAGGGAAGGCTGTGGAAACAGGAATGGCTCTCGCGATGGGGAAAGATGTCGTGATGGTTGGGGGACCGACCAATGTGTTCCACTTCCTCGACACCGTGCGGAAGGTTGATTCGATTGAGGATGCGATCGAGGCATGTCGGGTGGTGGTGAGGGAGGAGGAGTAAGTCATGGCGTACGGGGCTCATGACGAGTACGCCTCCATGCCACGTCCGAAAAAGGCTGTGGTTGATCCCCTGAAACATCTCAATCCAGGGTTGATCGAACTCGCCTCATCCTGGTTGAGGTCGTTCCTCCGGAGGAATTACAACATCGAAGCCACGGAGATGAGATTTGACCAGGAACGTGCAGCTTGGATGATCTATGATATCAACGATGAGTTCGTCACGTCCATTGACACGGTGCTCATGGAACGCCTCATGATGGTCCTTGAGGTCCTCGACTGGCAGCGAGCGGTGGAGAATGAAGAGGTGGTGAATGCCGAGGAAGACGATGACAACGGTCCTGTTGGAACACATTGAACTCGTCGCGGTGGCACTGAATGTCACGATCTTCATTGTCCACCTGTGTACGGACCGTTCCCCTGGGAAATTATTCTACTGGGGTGGAGCCGCCGTGTTGCAGGTGGGTGTGTATTTGATGAAAGGCTAACAGATGAAGAGACCGCCATGTTGTGTTCGAGTTTTCCCAGACAACCCAGACGCTCGTTGTGCGGCATGTCAGGCAGTGATAGATGTACACGAGTGGAATTACAAGACACGACAACTGGCTCAACATGTATTGGAGGGACCTGGGATGAGTCTAGAGGCAGATACAGCGTTTGTGATCAAGGATTCCGGCAAGCGGCAGGAATTCAGTGGGGGAATGGTGCGGGACACCCAGGAAGGGAAGATTGACTGGTGGAGGGTGCGAATAGGCCCCATGTTGAAGCGGTGGGCGATCCATATGACTAAAGGGGCAACCAAGTATCCTGACATCACGACAGGGACACCCAACTGGACCCTCGCAGCTGGAGAAGAAGAACTCTTTCGCTTCAAGGCATCGGCGGATCGCCACTTCGCCCAATGGATGAACGGGGATGTGGACGAGGATCACGCCGCTGCGGTCATGTTCAACGTCAATGGAGCAGAATACGTCCGTGAAAAGATGATTGAGGAGAAGATGGCCTATAACGAGACGAGACCGATGCTGCATGGTGGGAAGCGTTTGTGATCTACTTGATCGGATCACTGAGAAATCCATACGTTCCTGCGATTGCTCAGACGATCCGGAACGCAGGTTTCGAGGTCTTCGATGACTGGTACGCCGCTGGTCCAGAAGCTGATGACTGCTGGCGCGAATACGAACAGGACAGAGGACATAGCTACATTGAGGGCCTGCGAGGACATGCGGCAAAGAACGTATTCCAATTCGATAAAACTCACCTTGATCGAGCCGATGCTGCTGTCCTACTTCTTCCTGCTGGCAAATCCGGACACCTCGAACTTGGATATGTCATCGGTCGTAGAAGACCAGGGTATATACTCCTCGACAACAACCCAGACAGATGGGATGTGATGTATCAGTTTGCTGATGGGGTATTTATAAGTGTCGATGAATTGATCGCAGCCTTGACGACATCCCATTCACGATCGTTGATCGAGTGGACAGAAGAGGAAACTCAATGGTTCAGGAAGTTGGACTGATGGCTCGGAAAGTTCTAGATCATGGGTACGTCACGTACATCGAGCATTGGGGATCTGATGAGCGTATCATAGAGGCGGCTCGTATGTCCACGTCACAAGGATTCCGGGGATGGGAACCTCGACCCTGCGAGACGTGTTATCAGATCCCTGTCAAGATGCCCACCTGCAAGACGTGTAAGGGTTCAGGCATGATGGAGGGTGATACGAAGTTGCTTCGTTACCTCTGGAAGAACCAGCACCATACCCCCTTTGAGATGGCAGGACTGACCATCGAAGTCCAAGCACCTATCTTCGTGTTCAGGGAGTGGCACAGACATCGCACACAGTCTTACAACGAGTTGAGTGGCCGGTACACGGAACTTCCTGACCTGTTCTACGTTCCGTCGATAGAGAGGTTGATGTCCGGGAAACAGGCCACGACAAACAAGCAAGGTTCAACTGAAGGATTCACTAGGTGGGATGCACAGACTCATCTGAATACCATCTATGCAGCGACGGCATACGCGAGAGATTGCTATGAGATGTTGTTGAAGGATGGTGTCGCACGCGAACTGGCTCGCCTCGTCGTGCCGGTGAATCAATATAGTCGAATGCGAGCAAGCGCGAACCTCAGAAACTGGCTCGCCTTCCTCACCCTGAGGACGGCTGACCACGCACAATGGGAGATCCGACAATATGCCACAGCGGTCGCTGACATCATCGAAGAAACCTTCCCCCGCACCTTCGCGCTCTGGGAAGAAACCACATCGTCATAGATGGGGGCCGTGGTCCCGCCGAACCAAAATCGTGATCTATAGGGATTGTCGAGATTGCCATGCCTGGGAGACTCGTCAGTCACAGTAACACGGTACACAAAAAAAGCCTCCAAGGGATTACTCCCAAGGAGGCTTTCGTGTCTCTAGACGAGTGATGAGTTACTGCTTGATTTCCCAGTACTCTGCTGTGACTGGATAGACATCCTCAATCATACGACTGACGGAGTAATTGTTGTCCTGATCAGTCAGTTGTACGACCGCCACGACCTTGCCTTCAGCATTGAGCACAGGCCCACCACTCATTCCCATGATGACAGCCGTGCTGTAGGCGACCCATCGTCCTGAAATCTCCTCCACACTCAGGGCTCTCAGCATCACCTTGTGCTGCATGATCTTGAGGTCCCCACCATTGGCATATCCCGCCGATGTGAGGTCTGAACCATAGAAAGGTGTTGCGTCAGCCGGAGCAAATGCCTCCGCGTTCACGCCTGGAGCATTGAGAACAGCCACATCAAGGTCAGGGTCGTGGAAGATTTCATTCGACTGCTGTCCATTAATAAACGGGTGTGGAAATGCGTCGATACAGTGGTCAGCCGTGACCACATACTTCCGCACATTGTCAATGACAAAGCCCGTACAATAGGTTCTCCCATCAGGTGTTCGAAGGGCCACAACTGATCGTGGAGTAATGTCTGTAGCGAAGACGACGGCTGCGAGAAGGAGGGCAGCCAGAGTAGTAATGAGGAGCTTCATGGAATTACCCGTCTACTGGAGGGCGTCCTCCAGGTTGTTCAACGATGATGGTAAGTGATTCAGACTTTCTCGTGGTGGAACCTGATTCTGTCGTGGCAAAGACTGTGTAGTCACCCACGTCAAGGGTGTAGGAACGTTGGTAACTGAGGAATCGAGGATCGTCAGCGAAACAGGAACTCCACTCACTTCCATCGACCTGGAATCGGATACACACCCGATCCACATGTTCTGGAAGTCGAACACGAACCGTGACGCGGAGTGGAGCAAATCCAAATGAATGAGATACGGCGATGGTGGGGACGGAGGAGTGGCTCAGGAAGAGGGTGAGGAGGATGGTGAGGATCATTAGGTGATCACCACCATGGTCGCTGGACGACATTTGGCATCTGTCATGTAGTCGTCTGGATCCCACGCCATCCCATCACTCGGATCGAGGATCATTCCTGACTTCACGACCACCCAATGTCCTGAAGGACTACACGTCCCACCATTTAAACCAAGAATCCCAGTCGCCCCATCAAGATAGCCTTCCTTCCGGTAGACTCGCTTTGTCTCCAGTTGGTATTCATGAATCACATCCTCTAGCTGCCGGAGGATGAGCCCACGGCTTTTGAGACGTGGGTCATCAATGGTATCACGAACGACTTTGGCGACATCTCCGTAGGGGAGATTGAGGAGCATGGCAATGGCGGCAACTCCACAATCCCAGTCGTGCTTCTGTTCGATGACCTTCGTACCCGACATGGGGAACCCCGATTCGTTCGTAGCGTTTAGACATCGTCGACGCTGAGGAGGATTTTCGTCGAATAGCCCGTAAAGCCGCCCAAGTCGGTGAGGTGGGCTCTGACTGTCCATTGTCCTGGCACTGTCACGTCTCCCGTGGTGATGGTATACTCCAGCTTCCCATCCGACCCATCAGTAGTAAACACCGCCGGTCGTGTAAAAGCTGGTCCTGACGGTGGGGTGAAGTGAAACGCTTTTGCGACCACGGCGCTGATGTTCGCAGGGAGTCCATCCCGCAAGGCGGTGAACCGGATCACCACACCGACATCTCCAACAGTCATAGATGTTTCTCCTTGGTGCTCTCTTAACGGAGTCCAAAATCATCCACCCAGACGGTGAAGTTCTTCACAGACGGGATGGTCACCACGACAGACAGGGTCAGTGGAGGGGGAGGTGAGTAGCTGCTATTACTGCCCTCGCCTTGAAGGGTGAGGACGAGTGGACTCGTGCCCGATCCGGAATGAAGCGTGTCACCCTCGCCTTGGGCACCAAGCACAAGGGCGAGTGAACCACTGCCAGAGTGGACGGTGTCGCCGACCCCTGAAGCCGACAGCGAGAGGGCAAGAGTGCCCAAGCCGGAATGAACAGTTTCTCCCTCACCGCTCGCCCCCAAGACGATGGATGCCGCCCCATCACCAAATGGGACGGGAACTGTACCCTCGCCTTGTGCATCCAGGAAGAGCCCTGCCGTCCCCGAGCCCGTGTGGACTGTCTGCCCCTGCCCACTGGCCTGAAGGACAAGCACGGTCGTCCCGTTTCCGCTGTGGATAGTCGTCCCAACTCCTGCCAAGACCAGCGTCAGGGCGGCGATGGCGAATCCGTTTTGAACCGTCCGTCCCTCACCGGATGCACCGAGCGTGAGTGCAGGAACGCCCGACCCGGATGGTGCAGCGGTATCAATTTCCGCATTCCATTCGACGGCCCCAACTTCGAGGCTCGCGCGGTTCCCAGGACTCCCCCCGCCGACGGTTCCCGTAACCCGACACTCGACATTCCCGCCGTCGCTTCCGGTGAGCAGATTCGCATTCCAGGCCCCACTCAGCACTACACCGGACGTGGAACTGATGGCCTGATCATTGATAAGTGTGGCGACGAGCACGCCGCTCTCGTACAACTCGACATCGCATGTCGGGTTGGTCGAGTGGTTGGTCTTGCGAACGAGGACGCGAAATTCCTGGAGACCTGTTCCGATGGTCGGGACGCCGCTCGGGAGCGGAAACGAGACACGGGCGGTGGTGTTGTTGTTACTGCCCGGAGCCGTCAGCCATGCGCCATCAGGCGAATCCGGGTCGTCGTCGATGTCAGCGACGGTGCCCGAGAGATTCGTCTGTTCTAGAAGCGCATCAGGTGCGAGCCGCTCTTGAGCCATCGTCTCGCTCGATTACGCTGCCGTGATCTTGGTCGTGGTGCCCTTCAGGGTGTATTCACCAGCTGTGTTGGCTGCTTGGTCACCCGTGAGCGTATTCCCACACTTGAACACGTCCCCCGTGTTCAACCAGACACCGAAATGTGTCACGGCCTGACTGGCTACCATCCCACTGAAGGCGACATCAGCACTGAGGAGACGTTCACCACTCGCTGCCGCGTTGAATGTTGCTGCCAGTTTGCCTCCGGCTACAATGAGGTTCGCCCCAGTCGTGCCTGGGTCTCCACTGTGGAGGGAGACCCGATCAACGAGAATGCCGTCGAGGGCTTCATTCCGTGCTGTCACTGAAAATGCCATAGCAATAGATCCTTTCTGGAGTTACGGGGCCGCTGATGCGATCTCGATCGGTTTCGTTTCCTTGGACCACGCACCGCAGTCCTGACACTGTAGACGACGATACTTGCGAGTCCTCGTCACGTGGAATCCGCGACGTTGGAGTCTCTTGCTTCCACAGACGGCACATCCACCACGACCATCGATCAGGCCCTTGTTGGGGTGATCCAGGACGAGAGGGCGCAGACGATTGTACACCTCTTCAAGCACGAGGACATCTCGGCGATTGTGTTCGACAATGTAGTCCATCGATGGACGATGTCCAGACAAAGCGCGAAGCCATTGTTCCGGCTTGATCGCATTCTTTTCGTCTCTGGTCCCGATGAATTCGCTAATCGTCACGAGACGGTTATTCCGGAGCTTCAGACGATTCTTGGCGATCTTCCAGGTATCGAGTTGACTGAAATTGGGCGGGAGGATGGGGAGCTTGTGATAGAGGAGACGCGAATTGAGGAAGGGGAGATCATACCATGTCGAATAGTGACCCAACCAGACATCCGCGCTCAACATGCGTTCGGACACATCGATGAGGAGACGTCGTTCAGCCTTGATGAGATCCTTGGATGTGTCTTGATAGTCGAGGATGTTGAGGACTTCCGTGCGACCCTTTCCAACGAACTTGGAACCAAACGTGAGGACAATGCCGAAGTCTGCGTTGAGGTTACTCGCCTCGATATCGTAGGCTAGAATATCCAAACTGCCTCCTAGTGTGATGGTGTCCGACAATCATATCACGAAACGAACGGGATTGTCAACGGTCGACTGGCGAGCGATCCACATCAACACGTGACGTGAGCATTAGTCTGGTGGGAGTTGGATATCACCTCGACGGACGGGACGCTTCTGTTCGGCTCCCCACGCCTCATCTTCGTAAGCTGAACTCTTTCCTGTGAGGATATTCTTGAGCATCCCGAGAGTCCCTTCACGTTGGTATTGACCCGCATGCGTGAGTTCGTGGGCCAACATATCACCAAGGTCTGCTTGCTCCTCACGCAGTTTGCGTGGGGAGTAGGCAATGGTTCCCCATGGATGGGTGATGGCTTGGGCTTGTGGTTTGAGAAAACGTTCCAACACATTCATAGGACGAATGGATCGGACCCATTGTGCCTGTTTCGGCATCTCGATCTGACTCGCAGCCCACGCCGCTTCCATCTCAGGATAGTCGGCAGCGGCTCGTTCAGAGAGGTTGGGAGGACCTTCCCGTCGGAAGATGTTGAGGAGTCCTTCAAGTGCAGGATTTGGCATTAGCGTAGGAACTCCGTGGCTCGTGCTAACCAGCCATTCAGGAACGTCAGTTGAGATGGATTTTTCTTGACAATCCGCCCAATCATCCGGACGCGCTCGCCGACGAGGAGGTTATTGATGGTCCTCATGTCAAACTGTGCAAGCTTGCCAAGTGTCTGGGGACCGAGCACACCATCCACATCAGCCCCAACCAATGTCTGGAGCTTCTGGACCGCAATGAGGGGGCCACTGTTGACACCATAGTCGACGAGGTGAGCCATGAGGTGCGGATCAGGAATCTTATCGAACCCAGGACCGAGGACGTACTTTTTCAAGTATATATCACGGGCTTCCTGGTCCGTGACTTTCCCATCAGCCCAGGCATCTGGGTGTGATCGCTCGGAGATCCCTTTGTCAGTTCGACCTCCTCCATCGGCAGGGTCATTGGAGTAACCCGCCTCCCTCCTGATCACGTCCGTGATGATATCATCGATAACAGACATTAGGGCCTCCCACCATTGATGCGAGCTTTCAGGTAGCTGAATTCCTCACTCATCTTGACTTCGAGACGTTGAAGGGTTTCTGCGATAATCTTGATATCAATCGCGATGGTCGGAAGTTCGTGGAGGTGATTGTCTTTGATCTCCGTAATGGCTTGTTCAGACGCGGGCTTATGCTTTACCAGCATGAAGATCACCACTCCGAGGAGGGCGATCACGGCAAGAGGGGAGAGGGAATTGAGTGTGGTCAGGAGCGAAAGAAGGGCTTCCATTTACCGTTCCTTACGGGTGTGACGCTGTGGACGCCGTGGAAGCTGTGGTCTGCGACCGGGCTCAGCACGTCTGAGTAATTCCACGGCAAACGTTGGGAGTGATCCAGCAGGGATATTCTGGAATGGTTCTTGTGTGCGAGAGCCGAGGAAGAATTGTTTGTAGGATTCTGGAATATCTGTCGATGGGAGTGGGAGGGATCGCATTCCTTCTGTCATGGCCGTGCTTGCCGCAACACGGGCGGGTTCGCCTTGTCCAAGAGCTTTCCCACCGGCATACCCCATGGCCGCGAGAAGGGCATAAGGACCAGCGACGTTGGTCACACCACTTCGCAGCGTGCGTTCCAGTAATCGTTCATTATCTGGAGAGATACCTGCGGCTTCAAGTCCAGCTGGAATAGCGGCTCCGGCCACACCTGATCCGGCAATGGTAGCTCCACCGAGGAGTTGTTGCATGGCTTGGAGCTTCGCTGGAGCAGGATTTGTTCGATACGATTGAAGGATCGGACCAAGACCTGGAGTACGGTATCCACCCTGTTCAACGACGTTGGCGAGTGTTCGAGCGAAGGGGAGGAGGCTATGACCTACAATTCCACCACTTCTCTGAAGGTTGACAATCCCTTTTGTCAGGCCGAGTTCTGGTTCACTCGTGAGGGTCACCATTCTGGCTTCCGCCTCAGTCAATCCCGCCTGTGTCAGAATACGACGAGTCGTGATGTCACCCATGGAGAGGAAGGTTCCAGGAACCGCGAGGAACTGCTCCAGCAATGTGGGCGCCTCTGCAATGGACAGCCCTTCATGACGCTCCGCCGCACCGATGATGGTTTTGGCTTCAGGCCAACTCTTGATGAACTCGGACGCCCAATTTTCTGGGCGCATGCCTTCAAGGACGACGCGACCACGAGGATCGCCTGCAAGATGAAGTTCCAGACCGGCCATCTTGCCTGCTCCCCATGGACCAGCAATCGCATTGTTAAACAGATTGGGGCTGGAAAGGAGATTGAATCGGATGAGGTTGGGGAACATCCGAGTGATGGTTTCGAGAGCCGTTTTTTGACCTTCTGGCGTGGCATCTGAGATGACAGATGGTGGGAGGGCCTTGATCGCCGCAGGACTCATTTTTGAGAGCAGTAACGGCAAGGACGAGCCTGCAACGGCTCCTATCGCCGCACCGATCATACGATCCTCGTCTGGGCTCAAGGCGGCACCGAGGACGGCACCGGAGACACCGAGGCCGAGGCGGGCCGCGAGTTCAGGGGTGACGGCTCCGCGTTCCTCCCCATAGCGACCAGCCCCACCTGGACGGCGACCAAGGGTTTGGACACGCTTCATCATGTCCTCGAAACTCAGTCCTGTGGGAGAAGTGGCTGGAGCGCCTGGAATGCCTGCTGGAGGGCTTACAGGGGCCGTAGGAGCGACTTGAGCAGCCCCCCTCGTGGGGAGTCCTGCCTGGGCTGCTTCACGCTGGAGCGCCCGTCCAGCCGTTCGAGTGCCCTTCTCCAATCCTTCACCTGTCACTGGTCCCAAGGCTCCGACCTGTTGTCCTGGACCCTTGAGGAGTCCCTGAAGTTCCCGATAGTGCTCACCAGCGATATCGACTGGCGCACGACGGATGGCAGAGAGGGGGATCGTTGTTTCGGCCCCGCCCACAGCTTCCGCCTGTCCACCAAGGAATGGTGGAGTGGTTTCAGGAACAGGTGGGGTGATCGGAGGAGCTTGAGTTTCGGGGATGATATCTGGTTGGGCTCGATTTTGAGCAGGAATCGGTTCAGTCGGAACAGCAGGTTGTCCTGGAGTTTTTGTAATGGCCTCAGCCGCTGCCTCCGTATCACTGGTGACCCCTCTCGGAGCGAGTGGAAGTTCTTTCGCCACCTCCTCAGACACCTCAGTCTGTAAGGCTGATGGGACTCCTCGTGGTGGGGGAGGAGGAGTCACGCCAAGGGTATTCCCGAGAGCTTCGACACCTTCATCGACCTGTTCCTCCGGGAATCGGTACTTCTGGGTGAGACGTTCTGTCCCACCAGGGATCCTCGCGGAGACCGTCTCACTGACTGATGGAGGCGCTGGTGTCATCCCCTGTGACTTGGCCTCATCAATCCGATGACGAGCCGCTGCGTCATCTACTGCTTTCGCAGCTGACTTTTCCTCGGCCGCTGCCAGACGTAATGCCTCACGGTCAGCCGCTTCCTCTGCACGCTGTACTCGTGTCGCCTCAGTACGACTTGCACGAATGCCTGCTGGTTCACGTTCTGGAACTAATGCCTTCTCTAACGCAGAGCGTGTCTCCTTCCGTGCAAGATTCGATGCTTTCTCGATTGGTCCTCTGATGAGAGGAGCAATCGTCTTCGAGATATCAGATGGTGTGCCAGTAATTGGTCCTGTCGGAGTCAGGGGGACATCCTTCACACGAACGACATCACCGGCCGCATTGGTCAGGAGGGCAGGACCTTTTGGAACAGGGGGGGCTGGAGGAACCGCTTTCGCCGCCGGAGGAGCCGTCTCTAATCCAATCTTACCAATCTTACCTACACCAAGCGTCCCGAGCAATTTCGATAGACCTCCGGCCACACCCGCTTGAAGACCTACACTGGTTGCTACCTCGCCAGCCTCAGGCAGTTCACCCTCCTCAGACAGGGATCGCACGACAGGTTGAGCCGCAGCCCATGGCACTGTTCGAGCCGCTGCTGTGAGAGGGGCTCCAACGTTCTTCAAGAGTGTACGGACCGCTCCACCACCAAGAAGTCCAAGACCAGCCGCAGTCGCGATTTCCTTGGGAGCAAAGCGTCCTTCCAACGCTTCAGCAGCCAGTTCAGACACACCTCCGCCGATCGCTCCCGTCACGGGAGTGACACCAAGCAGTCCACCAATGCCCCTCACAGCCGTTGGGGCGAACTTTTTTGATCTCTCCCAGAGGGTGGGATCTGGTGGAGGGAGTGGCGTGGCTGGAACGAATGGTGGTTCAGGTGCGGAGAGGGACCGCATCAAGTCATTGAACTCTTTCCGTCTCGCCTCTCGACGAGCCGATCGTGCAGCCTTTCGATCTTCGGGCATTTATTGTCCACCAAAGAGGTTGAGCAAATTCTCCAGCGCCCACGTGCGAGCACGTTCTGCTTGCTCGTCGTCCCCTTGACTGGTGAGGATATCCGTGTAGGCTTTGATTTGTGCTTCACGACCCGACTGCCCGGCTGCACGACGCTTGGCTTCAAAGTCCAGCTCCGCTTCTTCGCGTCGTTGTTCAGCCCCAATCTCCGCCTGTTCAGCCAGCCCTTCCGCATACGCTGATTGACCCATCGCCTTTCGACGAGCTTCCTGCTCTTGGAGCGCACGCACGGCTGGATGCTGTGCCATCATCGACTTTTCAACATCACCAAGCATCGCCCGTTGTGGAGCAAAGCTCTGCTCGACATCACCGAGGATGCCACCACTGTAGGCAAGATCCTGTGGACGACCCGTCGAACGGATGTTAAACGCATTCTGGATACGGGCAATTTCCGGGTTGACAGGAGCATTCCTGAGCCCCGCGAGGGCGGCCTCAGTGTTGAGGCGAGGACCACCATAGGTAGCCTCCCCAGGCACACTAGATTCTGGATCAAATCCACCTTGCACCGGGACCGATCGGTTGCGAATCATCTCATCAGCATCCTCTGGCACGGGCCGTGGAGGCATGACATCAGACTGGAATCGTTGCGGAGCCGGAGGCAACGGTGGTGTATCGACATCAATCGCCTCAAGCTCTTCTTGATCCTCAAACGGACGTTGCCACCGGAAGGATGGATTCAGCGCGAATGGCCCCGTGTAAGGAGGCTGTTGACCGTAAGCAGGCATTACTTCTTCTCCTTGAGAAGACGTTCAATCGTGTCGAGACGAGCCGTCACTGACGATGTCTTGTTCGGGCGTGGGAGACGTTTCAGGACGTCAGCCGCTTCACGCCAATTGCGAGGGGCTGGTGAGTCACCGTACTGCCATGATCGTGGTTGTGCGGGCATGATTATCCTCGTGGACCCATCACCTGCGTCGGTGGACGGAGACGCTTGCGTTCTTGTTGAGCCCCATACTGTCCCTGAAAGAGACGTAGGAGTGTCTCGATCGCGGTCTGTGATTGATCGGGACGATCCGTTTTTGGTTGAGTGGGACGATCCGTCAACCGTTGTGTTGGTTGGTCTGTGAGACGACGAGGACCAGCCGCCATCAATCCCTGGTACGCAGGGAGAGGTGTCTGTCCAGCACCAGCCGTAGACCGAGGAGGCTGCCACTGTGGGAGAGACCCACCGGCAAGGCGATCTACACCCTTCTCCTGGAGGACCTGAAAGTACGCATCCCAACTGGGATCACGAAGTGGTCCTAGCTGTCCGAAGGAGACATACTGCCCCTGTTGGCGAGCCTGTTCACGCTGATCTTCTTCCCACTGTCGATGGTAGTCAGCCGCTCGCTGTCGAGCACCCACACCGAGGGGATCATACATATCTGCCATGATTAGTAACTTCCTCGCAGACCACTGAGGGCCGCTCCGGCCTGGGGTGTGCGTTCTTGCTGACGGAATCGTGAGAGGGCTGTCTGAGGACGGGCTCCGCCGTAGGTCATGCTCCCAGTCGCGCCTGTATTATAACCACCCCCTGCGGGACGTGGGGCTCCTCCACCCATCGCGGTTGCCATGGGACGAGGAGGTGCGGCTTTCTTGATCCCACCAATCGCGGCCCGCGCGACTGGACCGCGAGGGGCTGATCCTGGGCGGTAGTTGCGATTGACGGTGGAATCAAAGTTCTGATAGAACCCGCCCGTCATCGGTCCCCACATACGACTGGGATCCACTGCGGACGGTCCTCCACCATAGGACATTCCACCCGTGAATCCGGTATTACCAGCAGGTAATCCTTGTCCTTGTCCCTGAGGCATCCAAGGATTCCAATTCCCCATTGCACCTAGCATGATGATTCCTTACGAGACCTGTTGAAGTCCTGTGATGGCTGCTTGTTGGGGAGGCCCAAAATCGGAAGCGCGTTTCTTGAAGGTTTTTGGTCCTGGACTCCCGACCTTCGCGGCATAGCTCATACCACGAGATACGGCGGCAGCGGGAGCCGATCGCTGGAGTCCTTGTTGTGCCTGCTGCCCAGGTTTATCAAAACCTACTCGAATTGGTGCATCTCCTGGTTTCCACGTTTGCTTCGAACGTAGCTTATCTCTCCACTGCTGATAAGCATCATTTACAGAGACCCCTGTAACACCAGGATTGTCTTGTTTCCATTGAGTCACCCACGGATTTTGACGCTCATCAGTACTCGTTTGCCACGTATCAATCGACGATGATGGTTGCGATGATGATGGTTTGCGGGGGCCCATCACGGTTGGGGTGGGTGGAGCAAATCCATAACTTGATGTCTGCTGAACTGGAGCAGGAGGTGGTGGTAATGTTCCCCACCCGGATTTGAGAAAATTGCTGAACGCCATGGTTAATACGCTCGTTGAAGCCCTTGCAAGGCAGTTTCCATAGGATAGGTTCGACGACCAAGTCCAGGACGAGTGCCAATTGTACCTATCCCCATGCCTGGAGTGGGTTCGGGTCCAGCATCACCCATCATCATCCCTCCACCACCGGGAGGGGCAGCTTGCTGGAGACCTTCGAGGACTTGGGCTCCGCCAGTCGCAGGAGCCGCTTGAGCATCACCAGACTGACTTGATGGATACGGTTGTTGAGGGGGTGTAGCCGGTGTTGGTGATGGTTTCCTAGGGGTATAAGCTTGGGGTGTATCTGGCGCTTCCGTACGTGTGTAATGATAATATGTGGGAGCAGGAGCAGAGGATCCCTGTACACCACTATTTATTCCTCCCACGGAACCAGCATATTTCCCTCCAAATGATAGTCTATTTAGAGTATTAGCTAGTTGCGGATTCGCCGATTTTGCCGTCCCGTAAACAGCCATCTTAGTACAACTTTCCCGAACCCATCAACTGCCACAATTGCTGCACGGCCTGTTGCTGTGCTCCAATGTTCTGACCACGCTGTTGGATATTACCCTGATACACCTGATCAGAGATATCTGCCGCCCGGTTGAGATCCAGAATCATCTGGTCGCGAGTGAACTGATTCAGTCCCTGTCCTGCTCCGCCAATGACGGCTCCCGTCCCCCTGGCTTCCTCAGTCGATCCAAGCATGCCTCTCGACCCGAGGGATTCCCTAAGTCCTTGGAGGGCTGACTGTGCTGTCAGACCAGCCTGTTCCTTCGCACGAGCGAATGCGGCGGCTCTCGCTGCCGGTTCATTTCCTGCAACGCCCGCGCCTGGATGCGTGACCATTCCGCCTGGACTCACGCCCCCACTCCCCCCACCAAGCCCTTGAATCGCGTTCAAGCGTTGATTCCAGAGATCCTGGTTCAATTGTGACTGAAGGATTTCCTGTTGTTGGGCTCCATATTCCTGGCCGGTGATGTTCCCAGACCCGGCATAACCAGAGACACCTGTGCGCTCGTAGGGATCGGTCGTATATCGAGTTTCGCCAAGTGTCCCTTGTGTATTGGCTTGTGTCTGTCCCACATTCGCGGCTGCCTGGGGGCGATTCAGGCGTTCTTGTCGAACCCGTTCCTGCCTCGCCAGTTCCGCATCTCGCCGACGAGATTCCTCGGCTGCGTTTGCCGCCATCAGGGCTTCGAGGCGGGCTGGATCAACTGTAGACATGACTTATTCCTTGTGTGAATCGACTTCAGTCGCCGACCACGTCTGTGTGATGGGATCGGGATCGATCGTATAGGTCTTCGATGGATCAAGACCTGCCTGTATGAAGGCATCATTGATCGCAGATGTAATCTGACTCCCGGCCTCTTTGATCCTCAACTCAAAAATGTCTTTGGCTTGGAGGGCTGCACGGATACGAAGATACGAGAGTTCGTCAAGTTGGATGTTGGACATGGTTAGCGAAGACACTGAAGGTTGACGGTTCCACCAACAAAACCGGAGACGGTGAGTCCAGTCATGACGGCACGAAATGTTTTTGGGCGACCACGTAGGGTGATAGAAACGACCACCGTACCTGTGCCTTTGATACTTCCGATGATCCAAGGGTTCTGGGTCGGCCACACGGTTTCCACACACCCCCGTTGAAGTCCCATCGTGGTCGTGGTGATATCAAACGCTTGTGCGCCAATGGCGGCTGCGAGTAGCCAGGAATTGAGTGACATCTTAGGTATCGAGTGCAATCGTTGCTACGGTGCCATCACCGAAGACGACTTTGAGATCACCATCAGCGGTATCGACGTAGATTTTTGCAAGACCACTCGTCGCTCCCGGGGCCGTGATCCCATCCGTGATCGCGAGGAGTTCCATCGTGTGTTGGGCGTAGGCACTATCATCGGCGAGTCGAGTTTCAAGAATGGTCCCGTTCCGCTTGAGACCAGGGAAGCTCGATGTCGTGCCACCGAACTGGAGACGTCCATCGAATCGAGAGAGCCCTGATGCAACCCAGAAGGCTCCATTCCTCGTGGCCTCCGTTGGGGCGCTGTTGATGACGAGGGTGTAGGCATCATCGATTGTTCCTGTCGCGATGATGTTGGGTTCATCGAGGGTGACTGTGGCAATCAAGGACGTCGCACCGAGGGGAACCGTAATTGTCCCTGATGCTCTGAAGGCGAGTTTTGCTGTCGTCGTCGCGGCGGATGCGGTGAAGGATGGGGCGTTGATGACGACAAAGGCATCATCACTGGCGGCGGCTCCGAACGCGATGGCTCCCACACCACCAAACAACCCACCATCAACCGAGACGTGGTTGGCATTCGTATCCGACTCGATCCGAACATCAATATCATTTCCTGGTTCGTTGATGATGACGGATCCAGCCGACTCGATACGGAGACGTTCGATCAGGCCGCTTCCACCTGTGACCGTTTCCATCGTGAAGTAGCCTGCCTCAGTCCCGGCTGTCACATTGTCGGCATACCCAGAGAACGCGACAACGGGGATAATAGCAGATGCACTGTTCCGCATTGCCATGCCATAGCGACCGAGATTGTCTGCGACGTTGGCCGATCCGCCGCTCCGAGATTTGAGGACCCGAAACCATGGACCTGACGCATCAACACTTGATCGCTCGGTCATGATGAGCGATGGGTCGAAATCCGCACCAAGAACTGTGATTCCACTGGTCGGGATCACCCCAACACCAAGCCCACTCGAATTGATCGTGGCCCTCAGTGTACCTCCTGTCGTGAGGCCAATGGATGTCGTACTGGGAAAGTACATTCCAGTATTACTCCCACCAGATACCGTGTACGTCGGTGCGCTTGCAGATCCAACAGGCCCGAGACGTGGTAACGTTGCTGTAATGTTAACACCTGATAGTGTCCATCTTACTGTACCGACCGTAGAAATACGAACGGATGTATTGTTGGCCGCAATAGCATCTCCAACATCCACAGCACCTCCGGCACTGGGTTGTCCAATAAGACGTGCGCCAGTCGATGCATTAGATGGTGATCGGAGATAGAACCCAGAGCCAAGAATGAGATTGGCGTTATGAGTCCAGACCCCCGTGATGGTTTCTGCATCTGCAACTCTGGCGAGAAGGGAACCATCAAGGATATCCGTCTCACTAATCTGTGCCCAACTGACATCAGCCCCATCGGATCGGATATACCGGGCTGCCGCACCGACCTCAAGTCGTTGCCAAGCCACCGTGGTGGATGTCCCAATCAGTTGTCCAACGATGAGATCCCCGCGTTCGACACTTGCCTTGACGGAGTCTGTGTGGAGACCAGACAGAAGATTATGACCAGTCCCTGCCCCGACCGTGTCCAGGTCCGCGTAGAGTTCATCGAGCATCTCTTCCAGCAGACCAATCTGGTAGGATGTCCATTCTTCACCACGGAGGGTGTGGGGTTTTGCTCGAACGATGCTTGCCATTAGCGTCGACCGAGTTCAAAGAATGGGATCTCGTAGCCAAAGAGGGTCACATCCTGTCCAGCCGTGGCTTGACCAAACTGGAGGCGAGCCATGGCACCAGTTCCGATACGACGGAGACGCTGACGGCCCGTGGTGAGGTCGTGCGAGATCGCGGTTCCGGCGGATGCTGACAGCCGACCCACATACGGGGTAATCGTCAACGTCCCACCAGATTCAACTCGCGAGAGCATCGCCAACTCTCCCCAAAAGTGGTCGATATCTGGGGCGTTTGCGTCATGGAACTTCCCAATCACATCAAAGTCGATCGCGGTCGCGGTACCATCTGTCCTCGTTGCACGATTCATCGTGTAAATGTGTCCGACTGATGAACCGAGGTAGAGGGTTGAATTATCGTTGGCATCTTCAGCGAGAATGGAGCAGGTTGGAGTGATGAGATCCGTCTTGTGAGGACCAAACCACGCACGCGCCTTCCGATCGAACCCAATCCAGCGATCCTCCACACTCGACCCGAGATTGGCAAGGTGGAAGTAAATGGTATCCTGGATGACGTTGTACGTCGCCCACGCATTGGGGAATCTGGCGCGATTGAAGTAGGTATCTGTCGTGAACCAGGGATCGACTTGATCACGAGAGATGTTGTTGATGCCATTATCGCCCCACTCGTAGATGCCGTCCTTCCCAAGCCAGTAGGCCGTGTTATTGACGACGATACAGGAGGCGGTCGCCACACATCCACCGACTCCTGGAGTTCTAATATCTCCGCCAGCAATCTGGACCACACGATAATTGCTCGACGACGTACCTGTGACTTGCCAGATGCCGTCCCTCTTGACGAGACCGAGTTCGTTCTTGCGTGGGAGGAAGCCAAGCACACCGAATTCGTCTTGACCAGCAGGAGATGCCGTGAGCGTGTTGGCCCACTTGTAGGTTGATCCTGCTTCCGTGTAGGTGACGACATCACGTCGATTGATATCACTATCAAGACCCCAAAGCCGGTTCTGCCAACTGACCACATCCCGCATCCTGGTCCCTTCAATGGTCCCTGGAGGGGTGAGGAGTGTCCCTTCATCGGATGGGAGAATACTCAGGGAGGCATCGGGCATATTGTCGGTGATGTTGCCTCCAACGTTCCCAGTTTTATCAATCCATCTGAAATACACCGTCCCACCGGCTGCATTGCGATAGAATCTCACACCATCCACATCGTCCGTTGAGATAGGGACACCTGTCAAGAGGAGGCCCTGGTTGGACGCGGAAAACGTATTGCTGATGGGTGAGAGGGGGGATTCGATCAGCACCTCATCATCAGGTCCCGTGATGGTGAAGGAGCATCGAACAGAATAATCACCAGTCAGGCCCGTTCCTGACCCACTCACGACAGGAGTACTCACCGGAGGGCGAGGAACAAGCACACGGCATGTCCCTTCCGGGTCGATCACGAGATTCCGACTTGGACTATTGACCATCACGACCCACTGTCCAAGTACCGCAAACCGAGGGAGACGAGTCGTACTCAGTGTCACGTCAGTCGGGAGGGTGATTTCTGTCCCAACACCAGTCGATACATTAACCTTGTAGAGCTTATTTCCAGCTTGTGCGAGAATGAATGACATATTAGCTTCGCACGTTGAGAACTTCTAGATACCCACTGATTTCAATACCATCTTCAGCAATCGACCACGCACCTCCGGAGGCTTTCTTGAGGATGAATCCATTGGCACTTCCGACATTTGTTTCGAAGGCGATGTAGAGATCGCCATTGAAGATGGTCGCTTGTCCCGCCTTATGTACTCCAAAGTTTGTCACTCCAGATGGCGTGAGTGTCCCCTTGATATCGAGATCCGTTGTCCAGGATGTACCATCAAACTTCCGAATGGTGCTGACGACTGACGCGGCTACCGGATCGGGAGAGATGAACGGGGTGTAGAGTTCATCCTCAAACACAATGAGCGGACCATAGTAAGAAAAAGCAACCACACCTGAACCCGTGTCACTTGTCGTATAGGCTCCGGTCGCGGCAGCACGTTTGACGACGAGAGCATTTTCACCCGCATCGCCCTGTAGCCCGACATAGAGATCCCCTTGGAACTCAGCCATCGAGATAGGGTAGCCTTGTAGATTGGTCACGTCAGCAGTCCACGAGTTGGTCCCACCGGGGGTGATGCGGTAAATCTTGCCAACCGATGCACCTGCGATCCCGTTGATACCAACGAAGATGTCGCCACGGTGACTGACCAAGGTATAGGGAGCACCAGCCGTGGGAGAGATGCTCGTTCCACCAAACGTCTCACCGACCTGTGCGATGATACCAGTCGTGAGATCCATCGACAATACCCGTCCTCCATTGGTACTTCCCAACTGCTCATGGACGGTAAAGTAGAGGGTCCCTCCAACTTTGACGAAATCCAGGAGCGAATAGGGTAGAGCGAGGGCAGCCGCATCTGGGCCTACCTGCAACCGGAGAATCTCCACATCGTCCGTTCCATCATACAGACGAAGTGGTGGACTGGTAAAGTTCAGTGTTGGGTAGACAACATAATCATCACCCGGATACACCAACTTGTTGTTGAAGGTGGTGATGCGGCGGTGTCCATAGGGCTGTAAGACTGGCGTGGTGCGGACATCAATCCTCGCTGCACGGGCAGGGGTGGTAACGCCTGTATAGGTTGTGCCATTGGTGGATGTCAACCACGTGTTCGCACCACTATCCAACGATGCATAGAGAGTCAAGACATAGGTCGTGGGCAACGGCAGATATGACATCCCGAGGATGGACGCACCACTATTCAATGCGGTTGGAGTGAATTCATCGATCCCTCCACGCTTCCGCAGTCCCCCTTCTCTGGAATCGGAATCGAACTCCGCATTTTGTGCCTGAGTCAGTTCCGCATCATCAAGATGGATCGGCGACTTCGTGAGGTTGACCCCACCAAGACCGATGTGATAGACGTCTATCTTCCCGCCCACGTGTACGTACCTTTCCACAAGATGTGTTACTTCTTGGCCTTGGCTTTCGCCCTCGCGGCACGGAGTTCCATTTCAGCTTTCATCTCCTCGGCTAACTGTGCCTTCTCCTCAGCCGTCTTGTCTTTGATGGGAACATAGGGGGCCGGTGGCTTGGGTGGAGCAGGCTTCTCGACAGGCTTCTCAGCAGGCTTCTCCTTGGGAACCGCCGCTTTGAGGCCAGTCACCGCAGGAGCTTCCTTGGGGGTTTTCCCCTCGGCCGCATCCTGGGCTTCCTTCAGCTTCCGTTTGTATTCAATGATCGCCGCGAGGCCGTTTTGAGCCATGGCTGTTCCTTACGATGTGACTTCAGTGATACGGGCATTCCCGGCACCACCAGAAAGAATCCCAGAAATCACCCCTGTATACCCATCCGTCAATGACTCCCACAACCCATCCTTGGGAATCTTCACGGCAAATGCGGTGGAGGTTGCTGTGGCAGCGAAGGCCACGAAGAGTGTGCTATTGGAATCGTTGTGGACGAAAAACTGTCGTCGATTGACATTGGCTGCCAGGAGTTCGGCAGATGTGGTACTTGTTGCCACAGTTGTTGACGCTGCACTCGCTGGAGGGGAAGGAAAGGAAGAAGAAATAAGGAATGGCATGGATATTACTCAGTAATACGTGGTACTGACACGTGATCGTTCCTGTTATGACCAGTAATCGTCGAACAGTCCATCGACAATCTTGGGCTCCTGCAACTGCCTCAAACCCAATGATTCCAAGAGATGTGCTTTCTCCGTCGCATAGACGGCGAGCCAACTCGGATCAGGAGATCGATCTTCTCGTTCCTTCGCGCGGGCGAACGCGACCGTCCATGCGATGAGGGCATTGTCAGCCTCACCAGGGATGGGGACGGTACCAGACGCCGTGAGTGCCGCGATGACGGGGACGTAACAGAACCTCAAACTGACAGCAGCATTGACTTGTGGAGCGACCTGGATCGTCGTGGAGCCTGTACCCGTTGGAGCCCCTGCTCCTATGGGAGCATAGAAAATTGTGTCGTTGCTCGGGTCAATTGGATCCCGCGTGCGAGCATTCTTGAAGAGGACGTGATGGTAGTCCTTGGGGATGAATTCGAGGTTCCGATTGTCACTGTCTGGAGACGTATCGAGGGGTTCGATCAGGTAAACCTTGTGGACATCAGCGGGAACACCCGTCAGGGTCGATGTGTCTGCGGCGAGGGAGACATTCGTGGTGTCGATCGTGAGGAAATGTTCCTCCTTCAAGTTCACGATGTCACGCCAGAGATCAAAGATCCCCTTATTTTCGATGTCGATGATCTCAGCCGAGGACCAGAAAGAGGCGGTCGTCTCGATGAGATGGCGTCGAGCCTGTGTTTCGATGGATGAAAGAAGTGTTGCCATTGAATGTCAGAAGGAGAGAGGGGATTCCTCCCCTCCCCCTACGATGAAACGTTAGCTCACGTCCTGGAACAACGATCCCGTTGGAAGGCACACACGAGTAGCGTACCAATTATCTGGATCACCAACTGCGGCCTGTGCGGCCTGCGTTGCCTCAGCTTCTGTTGCGTACAGACCACCTGGAACGATTGTCCATCCATCACCAACTGAAGGCTTCCCGACAACAACGAATGCGGGAGTTGGGGTATCACTGACTTCTTCAAATGCGGGCATGTAGACTCCTTAAGAAAATTGTTACTCCGTTGAAACCACACCACTCATGGAGACGGTTTCGATAGTATTTGCTCCGGCTGCGGCACTGAATTCGAAGGTCATGGCAGTATCCTGACTTCCCTCAATCCAGAGATCAGAGAGCATGATTGGAGGAGCATTCACACCACCCGTTGCGGAGAGAGACAAGGCTCCTGTCCAGAGAACAGTTCCAGCACCAGTTGCGCCATCTCGTAAACGAACATACACCTGAACAGGCGTGACAGCCGTACCGTCTGATACCAAGGTCGCCATGATAGCCGTGCAGACGTTCCGTATACCGGCTCCGGCAGCGGCTTTGGTAATCGTGGCCTGAGCATTTGCCCCAGGTTCATGAACGAGGCTGAATGTGTCGGCAGGGAGACGTTGCTTTCCATCTCTGACCCACCGAGCACGGAGGAAGTCGTCAGCCATCGGTACAGCACGAGTACCATCATGAGTTGGATAGGGACGGCAGATAACGCCATTCCATCCAGTGGCACTGATTGCGGCATCTTTGATGTCAAACCCACGAAGAAGGTTGTTGACAGGATCACGTCCTCCTGTGTAAAACATTTGGAGGGATCCCGCAGACGTGGAACCATTGACTCCTGAATGCCCGACTTCGCGAACCGTTAAACCATATGCAGATAACGCGGGATGATCATTGTTGACATGTACTGCATGGAATTCGTTATTTGCACCAACGGAACCACCAATCTGGAGACCAGATAAGGGTTCTGGGGTGACGAAATCATTCTGCACACAAAACGATAGGGGGCTGAAGGCCGGGACGTTTCCAGTGACAACGGTAATATCCGCCGTCCCTCCAGTAAATGCTGAACAGAAGACACGCGCGTGTGTGGCACCAGCAGGAAGCAGGATTTGAAAGAGGACCGTGGTCGTGTCCGCCGACCCACTATAACCAGCTTGATTATAGATTCCCCCTGTTTGGGGATTGATAAACGGACACCACTGACTGAAATTCACCCCACCATCGTAGCTCCACGCACAAGAAATCGTTCCCGTGAATGTCCCTGGATCATAGACAAACCCTGCACCACTATTGGGTCCAAGTGGTACATCGAGACGATCATTGACGGCTGAGAAGGTGACGGGTCCGTACCCACGCGGACTGACAGATGCCGATGTAGCCTTGAACGCGGTCTGTAATCGCAGGGCTGTCTGGGCAAAACTTCCATTGACCAAACGTACTCGGACGTATTGTGCAATGACCGGGTAGATGAAATTGTTCGTCGTTCCTACATCGATCTTGTTTGAGATCGAGACATCCCAATTTGTCGCGTCTGGCGAGAACTCTACAAACAGTGTCGCTGATGAGTTTGCGGTCGCCGATGCAGATTGTATTTCGACAGTGACTGATCCATAACGACTGACATCTTCAGCCGTTCCTGTGAATGTACCTGTACCAACCAATGGCACAGACGTCGAGTTGAGTGTACTGATCTGACCAGCCGTGATGGGATCGACGTGTTTAGTGTATACTTCGCCCTTCGCGGTCGCATTGACTGCAACCACATCCGCATCAGTATCGACTTCTGAGACAAGGGTATCTCGTCTCCGGGCAATGAGATGAACACCACTCGGATCGGCAACGGCAGCATCATCCTCAGTGACTTCAGTCCCACCACCGGCCGCATTCGGATCTTGTCCGTGGATACCAATACTCGACATGCTAATCTCTGCCGAGCCAGTTGACAATTCCCGTCCCACTCGCCATCTTCACGTAGATGAGGGACAAGGAAATGATTGGAATCGTGATGGCTTGTCCTGGAGTCAAGGTGATTTCCTGTGCCGTCGAATTCCCAACAAGGACATTCGTGGTATTGGAAGGATCTGCTTGAATCAAGGCTTCTCGGATGTAGGTGGTGGTCGTCGACACAGCGACCGCAGAAGTCGTGATCCCCGTTGTTTCACCAGCAAATAGACGGCCAGAAGTGTAAGACATATCGCTGTAACTCGAATGACCATCCTATGCCAGAAAGGAAGATGTGGTGAGGTCATCACCATCATGAGGTCTTCCTGGTTGAAGGTGAGTGGGGCTCCGACTTCGTGAATCTGGAGCATCTTAGTTCGTGGATGCTGCGGCGACAGCGCCCTCTAGCTGTTCATACGCTTCAATGTGAATCGCGCCTGCCGCACCAGCCGCAGACACCTCCAGATCGAGGTTCTTCCCAAGAGTGAGTGGAATACCAGTGGGACCAAAATCAAACACAATACTCCCACTCTCCGATGGCAACGCCACGGCAGCCGCAGGAATAGAAATGTGTGCGATAGGAACGGGAGTACTCGCATCATCCTGGAACGTCCACGTGACGGCCGCGTACGTCGTGGGATTGATGCTGATTTTTTGGATGTAGAGCCGATGATTCGCCGTCTTGACCGTCAAGACACCGCTCTGGTCATCGGTGGCCGCAAGCATGAACAGATCACGATTCTTGCGGGTTTTCTGGAATTGCCAGTGGAGGTAGTCGCCTGCACCCATGTGAGTTCCTTTTGAAATGTGAGGGGCGCAAACCGCCCCCCACCCTTCGTGTTACGATGTGCTATCTGGTAGAGATGGAGACTCCTGAGAGTCCACCATCTGTGTCAACCAGTAAAATGCCTCTTGCCGAGCCCCATCAAAGGCGTGCAGTTGTGCCTTAGCCGTTTCGATATCTGCGTCGAGAAGGTGTATTCGTTCGATGAGTTGTTCACGAGTGATGGGCATTCGAGGACTCCTAAGAAATTACGCAGGTGTTCCAGAGTACAGGTTGATGTAACGCTTGCTACCGTTCACATAAATCCCAAGCACACCCGCTGCTGTCGCCGATGTAACTGCACCGTCTGTCCATACAGTTGTTGTACCTGTACCGACTGTGCCAGTCAGGTCAAACAGCCCTGTATAGGTCTCGCTGTTCGTCTGCACTTCTGGGACCTCAACTCGGATAGCCGATTGCACTCCAGTCACAGTTCCGGCAGAGAATACCTTGCGGATTCTGATGCCCGTCACGTAACCCGTAATGTCGCGTGTCCCGGCGTCATCGGTCGTGAGTTCAATCTGGAGACCACGCACGTCACCAGCGATGGTGCCTGCCGATGTGCCTCGAACATAGACATCGACATGTCCACCGATGATGGATCCAGATCCCGTGAGGGCAATCCCATCACTGATCTGGGCACTGATCTGACACCCGTAGACACTCTGCGTACCAGCCACACCCGTTCGTGGCTTTGACTGGAACCCAATCAGTTCACCCGATACAGTATCCGAGTCGGTCTGGCTATTGAGCTTGATTGTCTTGGAGAGTACCTGTGTACGAAATTCGAGGTTGACGTTGGTCGGTGTTGAGGCACTATCCTTGCCTGGATAAATGACGCCGTTGACTGCAAACAATCCAAACGCATTCGGTTTGTCTGGAGTCGTGAGATTGGCTTTTTGGAGCCCGAGTGCGACCGTCGAGGCCGCAAAATCATGAAGATATCGTGTTGCCATGAGCGGGAAACCTTTCTAGAGTAGGGGAGAGTCCCGGCCCTCCCCTCGTAGGATAGAGAATGGTTGCGGTCGCCAGGGTTGCACTGGTCCATCTGGTTATGAGCCAGACATGCGCTACTACACTACCCCGCAACAGGGTTACTGAGGCTTCGTGTCCCCTTCAAGCTTCTCCACAGCCTCTTTGATGAGGATGGGAGCGATTTTTGTGAGAAGCCACTTAGCCAACGAACGCCACATTACGCTGCACCAACCACGATGAAGCCGTCCGCACCATCAGATCCATCAGTGGATCCTTCGATGGTCGTGTGCTGTGTCACCGTGACACCGACCGCCTGTGAGAATCCAGCAGGATAAACCTGAAAAGCTTCCTGACTGGCCGCATCGAGAGGAATCGAGAGCGTCTGGTCAGTGGCAGTCGTATCGAGGGTCGCGTGGTCGAACAGTTTGACGGTGTTGGCTGTTGCAGAGGCCAGTTTCTTCACATAGAAGAGATAGACCTTGCACGCCGCATCCGCGAGAGCCGTGCCATCGTCATCATCCGCATCCGCTTCCGAGAAGGGAATGAACTGAAGATCTGCATTGCCGTTGTCGACATGTTTGTTGAAGAACGCCCGAGCCGAGTCCCAGAATACACGCGCATTCTTGGAATCCGCACGACCATTGATCGCCGTGTAGACCTTCTGACGGACGAGGTTTGCACTTTCAAGAGATAGAGCCATGAGAGAAATCTCAACCCCCTTCGCGTGGGTAAGCGTCCTGATAGGTAGCGTTGATCAGGATCAACGATGTTACGAGAATTTCGGATCGAGGTTCGGTCCATGCCATGTACGGCCAAGACCAATCTTTTTTCGATAGAGCTTCCAGCCATCTTTGGCCGTTTGTGTCTTGATATCGTCGATCACGGCTGCCTTCCTCAATGACTCTTCACGATCCTGCGCTTCGAGTCGAGCATTCACGGCATCTGCTCCCCCTTGACGGTGGGGGGCTCTGGATGCCAGTTCATTCCACATAAGTGGATTCGACCAGTTGGCCGTGGCGAGGATAGTGGTGACGGGAATCAACCCATACGATGCCAACATCTTCGTGTCCGACTCGTTGAACAAGGCATCATTGACAATGTGATCGGGGAGTCGCAACTTCCTACGCTGTGCGAGACGATAATAGAAGCCCTGTCTGGATGGCACCACGACAAGGCTCGTATCGAATTCATACAACTTCGTGAGCCACCATCCCGGTGGTCCAGCGAGGAAGAAACGATTGATATCAGGAATATAATTGCCGTACGTGACCATGATTAGTCAGGATTGGTAAATCCGACATTCGGTGAGAGTGGTTCACTGCCGATAGTCCGTCGTGGGGCTGCGTAGAGGCCATTGTCACCTGGACGAATTTCTGTTGGTAACGCACCAGCGAGCTTCGACCGATCCCATCGTTCGATGGGTTCATTGGGTTCATTATTGGTCGTGACGAGTGAATCACAGGGATCCCCGTGTTCCACGATTCCCAACTTATACTGACTCGACCCTACAATGAGATCCATATTCGTGGCATACCGAGGATCACTCGTTCCACGAACGGGATTCTGGCGTTTGAAGGCGATAGCAGCGATTTCCGGATACTCACTCTTCCCAGGTGGAATGTCATAGTGCTTTCCATCCCAGGTGCCTTCGAGTACTTCATTGGTCCGATTGACGACAGTCACATATTGCATGAACGATTCCTCACGATAGGAATGTAGAGGAGGGCCAGAGCCCCCCTCCACACGTGTGAACGATTACTGACCGGCTGGACGAACAACCACGAGTGCCTGACCAGTGATACCGTCGAGACGAGCACAATACGCTGGATATTCCAGGAAGTACTGCTTTCTCACACGATACCATGCCTCGAACGCATCTCGGCTGGCGCTTCCGCCCGCTCCGACACGAATGAGAACCTGACCATCCTCGTCAACCCACTTACCCGGCTCGCTGACATACTCCTTGAAACCTGAGTTCTTCAAATCCAAGAAGGCCATCACGTCGAGTGGGAAGTCACGGAGGGCTCGTACAGGAACAGTTCCGAATGGAATATCTCCCTGCTTGAATGCCGCCGTACCAGGATCTGGTTTCGGCAGACTCGCGCCCATGTAACGTCGATCAGCGTCAGTCAACTGGACGACCAGTCGACGTGTGCTGTGATGACAGATGATCATGTCGATACTGCCATTCAGCTTCTGATCAACCACATCCGCTACACGCTGGATGAGGTCCGTAGAGAGTGCGCCGGTTGATGCGGTCACGTAAGAACTATATGCCGGAACCGCTGTACGGTCCAGACCGAAGTAGTTGTTACGATATGTCCCGTCATCGACCAGGGCCATCAAGCCCCACCATGCCTTCTCGTAAGACGAGTCGAGCACGTCGGTGACGGCGGAGTTCGCGACCTGAACGATATAATCACTGTTCGCCCATGCCGCGTTTGGTGCCGCGTCCACCGTGACGTCTGTACCGTCAGCGTTGGCTGCTGTCACCTTGACCACACCAGCGCGGAGTGCGCCAGTTGATGGATTGACCGCTCCGATATACATTCCTGACGAGAGGAACCTATTCCCGAAGTTGTCATTGGTAATTCCACCAGGAGCATCAAGCTCAAGTGTGGTATTACCTGATGGAGTAGCTTCGTCGATGAGCGCCAGTACCCCACGACCATCCGTGTTGAGTGCGTGTTCATCCCGACGACTGATATCGTCGATCATGTACTGCATCTCAGACTTACGTGCTGAGATGAACGCACCTTCGTTGGACGTCGAGTCCTGCATGACCTCCCAGGTCATACGAATACGTGCCATCAGCTTCTTCTGGTCAACGAAGAGCCGTGAATAGCCCTGCTGTCCAGCGTCCGCGAAGGCCGAATCCTCGCCTACGAACATTGGGGAGATGTTCCGTGTGGTGTGAGCCAGACGGACGTGCTCCCGACCCTTGAACGGTGACTTCTCAGTCTTGATGATGTCCCGTAACGGGTTCTTCTGGTTAACGCCCTCGGCGATACCATCCTCAAAGACTTCCTTGAAGATGGCGTCGAGAGCCTGTTTATCTGCACCCATGAGAGTACCTATCGAAAATCTGGAACCTTACGATTGGTTCCGGTTTGCACTGTAAGAAGCCCATGCCATGGCTGTGCGTTCGTCGAGATCCACTGGCTTGACCGGGTTCACTCCCACCTGCGGAGCCCCTGATGGGGTATCCTGTGGAAGGTTACGATTCTGCACATTCGACTGCACCGTTGCATTGGTGGTTCTCCGAACGGGACCGATGAAATTGGTTTCAAATTGACTCCAAAATTCCTCGACCAGTGCGGGATCCTGCATGTAACGATTCGTCGCTTCTGGAGATGATGCAATGTAGCCAGAGAAGGCCGCGTGGAGGGCACGCTTGGCATCATCACCGATTGGGCTCCCGAGGGATTTACCGGCCATGTCGTAGAGGCGATCCATGGTCTGTCTCCCGTAGTTGCTCCAATAATGCTTTGTCTGAGAATCAATATCCCCAGATCGCTCGACGACTCCGAGAACATCCTTGGCTCGCTGTTCGAGTTGTGCCAGACCTGGATAGAGGCGCTGGAACTGGGAACGAACGGCTGAGACTTCTGGATCTTCCTGCGGAGATACGCCAACAAGGGCGTGGAGTTGTGCTTGTTGGGCTTCAAATTGAGCCTGCATGATCCGTCGTTCCTGCTCCCACTGTGTCTGGGCTGCACGAACGGCGGCTTCGCGGGTTTCCTGAAGACGCCCACGGAGCCATGATGGCTCTGGTTGCTGCTGAGTTGTCGGACTCGCTGCCGGTGTCCCCTGTATCGCTGGAGACGGAGCGGGTTGACCTGTTATCGTCGGGTCGGACGTGGGTGCGGCTGTATCGTCAGGCGCGGACGAGGGGTTGACATTGAGATCGACGGTCGGACTTCCCATGAGATGCTCCTACTCTTGGTATCGCGGAGAGGACCGCGCTGGAGTGTCTATCAGGACGGAGATAGACGGTGATTTAGAATGAAGCCGGTTGTGGTGCTGGTTGTGTGGCAGGATTACCGGCTGGATTTCCTGCGTTTGTGTTCGAATTCTGCATGGCTCGGCCCGCACCAACACCTTCTGGGGCTTCAGGTGCGATCGGCTGTCCATCTGGTCCCACCATTGGTGGAGGGGCCAGCATCATCTGGATTTCTTGTAAATGGAGCAGAATGACTTGTTCGAGTTCGGGGGTTTGGACCATCAGTTCACGCATGTGATCTGAATTCAGCCACTTGACTCGCTCACCGTAGTGGATTTGTGGATCGTACCACATCTTCATGACGAGGGGATGTGGTCCTACGGGATTTTCGACCCATCGTTCAAAGGCATCTTGCATTTGGAGGGCTGTCTGAACGTGGATATCGAGGGATGGGGAGAGATTCGAGAGTCCCAGTTCCGTCAGAAGGGCATATCGCTGCTCTGGATCGGCTGGATCAAGCAGTCCAAGCTGGTTGGCGTGTTCAATCGCGGCCCGTTTACCCAGTGGAGTCTTTGGCATGTTCGTGCCATCTTCCACTTTGATGCTCACGTTGCCTTGAAGCTGTGCTTGCTGGAACGCTTGGAACGTATAACCCTTATTCGGGGTGACAACGGTCAGGACACGTTCCTGTGGACCGAATGACCGCTCCAATTCGAGGGCCGTCGAGAACCACTGACGATACATTTCCCCGCGAGACGAGAAGGCTGATGTAAATCGAGCCTGAGAGCGTTCTACCAGAAGTTGGAGCGCGGAGAATGCCTCCACACCCGATGGTTTCTGGCCCTTGATAATATCATAGGTACCAGCCAACTCCTCAATATCTTTGAGATACTGTTCTCTGAGGCTGAAGAGAGCCGGTGGGACGTTCTCACCGGAAATACGTTCGGGTTTACCCTGTCCACCCGAGGCGAGAGGGTTCCACTTCATCACGAGACCAGGATCACCAGTGAAGTGATCGATCCCTGCGCCTTCTGGAACAATCCAGACAGGATTCGCCGTGCGCTGGATGATCATCTGGATGAGGGAATCCAGTTGATTGAGTTGATCCTGCTTCTGAATCAGTGGAGCAAGAGCCCCTCGACCGTAGAGACGGCCTCCAATGTGCTCGAAGATGGCAAAGGCGAACGGGAAGATCACCATGCTATCACGATCCTTATAGGGGATCGGACCTGGGATGCTTTCCTTCTCGGAACGAATCAGGACTGGTTGTTTATCACCTGCGATACGAAGAACAAGCCCTTCTGGATAGTCAGGTGTGGGTCGCATCCAGAGTTCATACTCGGTAATGCCTTCGATCGTGTCCATCCCACCCATTGAGAGAGATGACCAACTCGACCCGGTGCCCATATCATTGACGAGGGAGAGGGACTTGTAAATCTGGAGGGATCGATCCTGTGGAGACTTCTCGAACATGAGCTTGTGGACAAGCTCTGGGTAATTGGCCTCGTAATAGCCTTTATCTCTCCACCGGAGTCGAATGATATACGGGGTTTCGTCAAAGCGGGTGACGCTTGGTGGAATGGCATATTCAAACGGGGAGAGCGCAACTGTCTTTCCCTTGCCATAGGAGACCCATTCACCAGCCGGTTTCCCATCAGGCTGCATCGCCTTGGTAAACGAGGTGCCTCCACAGACAGGACAGGTATTCCCTGCATCCACAATCGCTTTTGGAGGGGAGATCGTCCCACAGGTCTGACATTGTTCGTGTGGGATGAATGCCCGATTGAATCGGATGTCATTGTCCCAACTCGTTTGAAGACAAGCACTGCCATTCACGATCAACCAGAAATCGGCCTCTCGCATCACCATGTGCATCTTGTGCTCTTCATGGATGAGCGGAGCGATTTTATCGACAACCTCTGCGGTGGCGACACTTTCTGTACTATGCCCAATCGGCCTCGCGATGACACCGAGTTCGATGGATCCGAAGGTCGCCCGGAGGGACTGGACCGTTTCGGCCATCTTGTTGGTCACGGGGCGGGGGACGTTCTTGTTGAGACGTTTATCTACCCATTCGCGACGGGTGGGATGCCAGTAGATCCACTGTCGATTCGTTGTGTAGAAGATGTCCCTGAGCCATTCACGTTCCCACACCCATCGAGAGGAGAAGGATTCCTTCTTACATCGCTCGAAGATAGCGAGAAGCTTCTGTTCCTCGAATGGATCATTGACCGGCAGCCCAGGAAGGGCTGCGTCTGGTGCCGTCAGACTGTTCGTCTGTGTGGGAGTCAATGACTCAAAAATATCGGCCATTTACTTCTTCTCAGGAGACTCGTAACTTTCTAGTCCAAGGGCACGAGCGACATCCTCACCGATGTCGTCGAAGCCGGAATGGAGCATCTGAGGGTCAAAACCCCTTGTCGCTGGACTCCACTGACCAGTAGTGAATGCTGGTGTACGAACGAGTTCAGGTGCCGGAAGTTTGATCTGGTAGGCCCGTTCAATGAGGGCTTTATTTTCCTGTTCGAGCGCATTCACTCTGACACGGAGCCAGTCGGCGTTGGTACGATCTGTTGCCTGCTGGTAGCGCAGGGCATCACGCTCAGCCCGGACGGCTGCGAGTTCAATGCGGAGTTCGTCGACGGCATCCTTGGAGATTTTCAAATATTCAGCAACGAGCGTGGGAATCCACATTACGACTTCGACTCCTTTGGTTCGAGTTCCTGACGAAGACATCGCTTGCAGGGTTTACCTGGAGAGATGGTAGAACGACACCGAGGACAAAAGATCATGTTGGTACGAGTACTACCGTAAGCCATACTTACCTATATGTTAGAGCCAGAAATCCGATTCCGCCATCGTTGGGTTCTCGTCGGGTGGTTTCTCAATACGGCGCATACGTTCAATCTGCCAACGAGCACTATCAGGCATCCGACTAATATCGCGAACAGTCGTTTCTTTGGGAGCCTCTGGGAGTTGCGGCCATGACATCAAGGCATAACGGAGACAGTCTGGAAGCTCGTCATCCTTTTTGTAGACAATGGCTTTATCCCGGCTTTGTCCATCTTTACGTGCATCAGCCCATCGGAGGGCTTGGAGTTGCTTGAGGAGACGTGGACAGGCATCCTCGACAATCCAGAGTTGCTTATTGTGGAGCCATGTCTTGACACGCTCGATCCCTGCAAGCTGGTCATTCTCTGACTTCTGACAGATGATTCCATACTGTGGCTGTGCGAATTCGATGATGGCCTGTCGTTCATTCTTGTTGATCGCCCACCGGACAGGATTGATTCCTGCGAGGCGCTTCAACTCTGTGACGTGCTGGAAGAATGATCGATCTTTCTCTAGATATTCAGCAACCGCAACGAGTCCCTTATCAGTCGCGACCAGTTTGACAGCACCAAACGGGTGATCAGCCCCCGTATCGATACCAATCGTAATCGATCGCCACGGCTCAATGATGGGATAGTCAGGAAGCAGTTCACGAATCTTCTCTCTCGATCGGAGGATCTGTGGGAAAATCAGGTCTCCATAGACCGCACCCGTGAAGGTGACGAAATCTGCCTCATATTCCTGCCGATACATCGAATCGGACATCTGGAGGCGCTCGCGGGCGAGGAATTCTTCACTAATCTTGGGATTCGCTGAATCGATCGTGCGAGCGATGGTTGCCCAGTATCCAGGGATGCCGTTCTCAGCCGGTTTGTAGAGTTCGTCGTAGACCCAGTCGTAGCCGCGAGGGGATGTCGTAAAGAATGCGGTCGTATTGCCTGCCAATGACGGCCGAATTACATCCCAGTGGGCCTTGGTCAGTTCACAGACCTCATCAATCCACAACCAATCAAGCCCCTGTCCTCGACCTTGATCGGGATCTTCGAGGGTCTGGAAGTGAATGAGCGCCCCATTCTTGAGGCGAAGGTCTTTGAACTCAGAGTTCCAATCATCAACCCACTCATTCGGAATGAGTTGCTGGAACGCAGGGATGACGTATCGATGGAGCTTTGGGATGGTCGGCGCACAAGCCCATCCGATGGAATTCTCAAAGCAGGATTCTTCGACCCCTGCAATGGAACCAATCTTGGACTTACCAAACCGACGACCAGCGATGATCGTGAGTCGATCGAAAATCCGTCTGCCAGCGTGTTCACACTGTGGACAGAGTCCTCGTGGAGGACGAGCAACATAGGGGGTGCGACAGGAGAGACAGACTCGACTTCTCAGTGCCTCTAGGAAGGCCATCTGATCAGGCTGGCTGAAGAGAGGCTCTCGTTCAAGCTCAAGCCATTTTGCCATCGATTACCTTGGTGTCGCTCGTTTCAATCCTTCAGCCGCCGGGTGAGCCTTCGAACGCTTCTTCCCTTTCCGCTTGGGTAGATCGTCAGTGATGCCATAGGTGTCTGCCCATCGTTTGGCAATCTTCGGATGTCGAGCAAACATGAATCGTCGTTGCGCTTCACTTTCGAATGGCATGACTTACTCGCTCTGGACGACCTCGACATCAATCACATTTGGGGTACCCACGATATTGCCTTTGCGTCCAGCAGATTCTCCTGAGAATTCAATGTTCAGAGCGAGGATGGCCTTGTTCACATCTCCTTCAACCTTCACAGCTTGGTGAGACTTGAACAACCCAATCCCCTTCGCAACTTCAACGGTGATTTTCTTGTCCTTCTCGTCGAGGAACTCTTTCAGGTTATCGACCACCGTAGGGGCAAGCTCGTATTCCAGGCGTTCAGCAGGACTTTCCATTTTCAGCCACCCTTGCTTGGCGGCTTTGGAGATCATCGTGTTGAGGGTGCCGGTCTGGATACCGAGGCGGGAGGCGATTTCTGCGTTTTTGAGTCCCTGGGAGCGAAGAATGATCCACTGTGCGACACGATCCCGTATCGTCTTGCTTGGGGCGACAAGGATTTGGTCGGCGTTGATAGGATTACTTACGGTTGCGTCGTGGACGGTCGCTGGCGGGGCCACATCAATCGTGACGAGGGCTGTCCCTCCATCTCCTGTTGGCTCAATGATGGCCGTTTGTGTCCGACGACGTGCTGCCGCGCATACCCGACATATACAGCCGGGTTTGTGCATGGCCGGACCTCCTCGTCGGTAGCGTCGGAGCGTTGGAGGTGGGACTTGATTCTGAGGAGTTGTTTCCAACAAAAGGTGTCGTATTCGGAAAGTGACATGAGACGTAAATCAGGAGACAAGGAAGGAGTGTGTGGTGGGGGATTTGACGTCTCAGTCGGGGTGGAGGGATGCCCGTTGATTTATGAATCGCTCACGGGCTAGCGAATTGGAGCGTCCACTGGGAATCGAACCCAGACCCTTAGTTTGGAAGACTATGATGCTACCTTTGACACCATAGACGCTGAAATGGAGCCATCAGCTTGTCAATTCAAGCGTCATCTCCTGTTAGGAGCCGCTGCCTCTCCCGGACAGCGAATGGCATACGAAGAGTGGCTTACCGCTTGCCCCGGCGTCGGTGTGAGCCGTCTATTGGAGCGGTTAGCCTATCAATTTGCCCTGCAATTGGATGGAAGGACGAGCATCAAAATGGCAAGGCGGGGCGACTAGTTAGAGCATAGTGATCAGTGCTAGTATAGCATGGATCTGCACAGATTGTCAACAGGTAAGTCTCCATCCATCCCTGTCAAGCCATACCCACAACTCATGTCGGTAGGGCATGAAGGCATTCCCATTCGTTTCTGGGACGAACTTTCCAAATAGTTGCTTCACCCCCGCCTCAGTCTTGGTACGCTTAATCTGGATACACCTGACCGGCTCTGACGAGCCTTCCTTGACGGCGATGAGATCCCACTTCCCATGGCTTCCGGCAGCCCGAGTGACCGTGTAGCCCTCACGTTCCAAGACCTTCTTAGCCTTGTATTCGTAGGAGCGACCGGCAGTGTAGTTCCTATTCGCCACTCTTGGGACCGAACGTCTTATAGAGCCCGTAGACCATGAATGGTGCGAAGAAAATGAGGTTCAGGAGAATAGGGATTTCCATAGGTAGGTAAGTCTATCACACGACTGGAGGGATTGTCAACCCCACTGGTGTGTCAAATGTGTGTCGGTGTGTCAAATCACGTGACACACCAGAAAACACTAAGGAATTTGATGATCTTGCACAGTTTTATACACTTTTGGGTGACACACCTGTTGGCCCTTTAGAATCAACGAGTTACGAGGAAATGATGCAAGTGTGTCAAACTCCCTATAATACAGAAAGTGACACAGCACACAGGAAACCCACCTGTGGGTGGGGTTTCCCTCCTGTGCAGTTGCAGAATGTAACTGGTGTGTCAGGGTGTGTCAAATGAAGTGACACACCTGTAAGCCCTTGAAAACATGGCACTTGTTGGATTTTTGTATGTAGGTGTGTCAGGGTGTGTTGGGGGAAGTGACACACTTGGTCGTGAGTTGACCTCCCGTACTAGTAAGTACCTCCGGTTCGCCTCGGAGGTGGGGGGTCGATTCACTGGCGAGTGCAATTATGTGCAAGTCAATTTGGCTAAAAATTTTCCTCGCAGGGACCCCACCGCCCCTGGCATGGCATGGTTGTTGCAGGGGGTCCCCCCTTCTCATCGTTGCACAGTGGCATGACTCTTGTCTAGGTCAGAGTGTGCAGCCGTATGACCTCTATGATCATTATGTATCATTGTATGTAGAGGTATGTATATACGTATGTATATACGCACGTGTAGGCAGGTGTGTGACCTCTATCCCCATCGTAGGCAAGGGCGGGCATATGTGTGCAGTGGGCGTGGATGGCATGGTCTATGCCGGTAGGGGTAGAAAGTCTGGGCATGGTCCTTGCCGCGTGAGAAGTTCTAGTGTCGATGCATGCAGATATACGCACAAATGGGCAGGCACGGGACATGCAGGTCCGGGACCGGGCTCCCAGTGTAGAGCCGACACGGTAGGCGACAGGGAGATACGCTCCCCCATGCAGGACCGTGGTGTTCATTGACAATTGAGGAAAGTATGACTACAAACACAGTAGACACGTCGAAGATGTCCAAGTCGGAGCTACAGCAGTACGTCGATCGTCTCACGTCGCAGCTTTCCATCGCGCAAGCGACGCCAGCTAAACAGACTGGCACTCTGTCTTTCAAGGTGAGCGTTCCGCGCTTGCCTGGAACGAACGGGCCGACCGACAAGGGCAGCCAGGGAGGCGGCATCAACATCTACGGGATCAACGCACGATGGCCGGTGCATCTGTATGCCGATCAGGCATGCAGACTCATCGACGCGGTCGACGACCTCGTAAGGTTCATGCGAACGAACTTCGACGACCTGTCGCACAAGACGCCGGAGACAAGGGCGAAGGTGGAAGCGTGGATTGAAGACTACTTCGTCGACGAGATCTTCCCCTTGCCCGAGCAGCCAGCAACGACGGAGGAACCGAACCCGGCCGCGTAGGGCCACATCGCAGAGTGACGGTGGGGGAGCGTAATCTCCCCTGCCGCGTAATGCGGGAGTTCAAGGTCACAACCCCTTGACACACGGGACCGGACGGGCGAACGGCCATCGGGACCGGACGCCAGACAGGCCCGGGAATGGCCCTGGCAGCCCGCAGGAAGCCCGATCGCGGGTCGGGCAGGGGGGGCAGTAGCGGGGGGAGCGAAAATCGGGGCGAAAGTGGCCCGCCAAACGGGCCGAGAATGACAGGATGTGCAATCGTGAGAACATGTGGTAACGTGATCTGGTCGGAGTAGCAAGGTAAGGACACATGAAGCAATCACAGATGAAAACGATTCGGCTCGAACTGGATCTCATAGAAGCAGCAACACTCAAATTGCACCGTATAGCGAGAGAGCAAGGCGTACCGCCGGTATCTCTCTCGGCACTCATGCGGTATCTACTTGTCAAGTGGTTACAGTCTGAGTAAGGGAAGGTAGGGCAACGATGAAGCGTCAACCTAGACTCTACTCCCTCTACAAGCGTATCCGTGGGACCAGACGATGGACACGGATCAGTCAAGTGGCCCTGAAGCGTCATGTGGCTGTCAGGTTCTGGCAGGACTTGTTGCTGAGTACTGGGCTTGGGCTGACTGGCACCTACGAGTACAGACTCAAACCTGTCACGGAATGGAAGACCGCACCGAAGCTCACGGAGTAACTCCAAATGTATCTACTGATCAGATACCTGACAGCATACGAGATTGACGTGCTCTGTCGTGCGTACCAGCACAGATACACAAGCCGTCGAGCACAGGGAAAGTAATGCCAATGAACATACCAGTCATTGCAGGCGCAAGCGTACTGACTGGAACCGCAATCTACTACGCACTCAAGTACCTATTCACTTCCAAGCCGTTAGCAGTCTCAGACTCATGGCTGGAACGTGAGCGCAACAGTACTCGACAGTCCTTCGACGGCGTATGCTGGCGTTGGGCCAACACTGAGGCTGAGAACAAGCGTATCCGTGGAGTCTCCCGTTTGGCCGAACGTGCGCGTACCGAGCACTCGGACATGAGCGGTTCGAGGAATTCAAGCGCACACACCCAGATTCGTTCACACCTGAAGGTAAGCCCAAATGGTAACGGCCGCGACGAGCGGTTCTTCACATTCGGAGGCAGGCATAGGAGAAGAAAATGCACTCTAACCTGAAGTGTTATCACCTCGGATACTATCTCAACAGATACGCCTGTTGGTATCGTATCGAGAGTTTTTGCGAACCTATCGATGTAGTTCGCTGGCTAGTAAAGAATGCACATGAAATCGACGGTGACATCGATTTCATTGCGTTCAGGATTGATTGACACAGCAGGAGGGTAGGCATGAAATCGACACACATCCTCGCAGCACTAGCGGCCGCATTCGCGGCAATCATGGTGTACGGCCGTCGCGTCATTGCTGGCGCGAATCCCGACAGTCTGAGGTGCTGGAATGACGCGATATTGACACGTTCGACGCCGACGTCACACTCTGTGGGATCAACGCTGACGACGAGCCTGATCCCACGAAGGTACTGATTGCCTGTCACTGTCGACACGAGAACTGCGGCCTACCTGTCACGTGTCCGGCGTGTAAGCAACTTCTAGAAGGGAAGGTATCATGAGCAGAATACTAACACTCGTACCGTACCGTCCAGCCATAGTCGAACGTGTCAAGCCTCCAATGGTGAGTCTCCACTGGATCACTCCTGAAGGTGAGTCAGGGTCGATGAACTTCTGCACTGATGCAGCCGCGTACGCCATGCTCAGCAGCTTCCGTCCTGGCGTCAACGCCTGCGTGAGTACTGGCTATCACGGCTGACGACAACACGGCTTGACTAGCTACTCGAACGGCATATAATACCGTAGAGTTACCTAAAACAAGACAACAAGGCTAGCAAGGTAGCTATGGTATGAAAGCTACCACCTATCGGCAAGGGATATAAGGAATGACGAAACGACAAGCCCTCATTACACTGTTCGCGGTACCGCTGGCATCATGGAAGACGGTGAAGGCAGCAGATCCCGCAAAGTTGATGATCAATCTCAGTGAATGGTCATCGATTGTCGTGAGGTTTGGTACGAAAACTGTGGAACTGAGGAGCAAAGATATCTTCGATGCTCTGCGGAAGGGATAGCAAAGATGATCAGACTTACCTATGGATTTCTGCCCGACTACGACATCTTTAGGTCAATCTTCGAGACTCAATGTCCACAGGGTGTGTACCGTGTCAGGAATTGTCACGTACTTGGAAATATCGACCTCTCCTGCCGTGAGTTATATGAATGGCTTGATAGTCAGGCTCGTATGCTGTGGCAGGATGGAGAACTGAGAACTGACAAACTTGACATTGCTTCGTCGATCCTCCAAACGCTTGACATTGAATGGATCTGAAGTGACCATGCAACCGCGTGCAATCGTGGGAAATTTGACAATCCCGGCCGCATGTGGCACGATCGGCCGTCGGCTCGGGGACCGACCGACACACATCTTTAGAGGGAGGAGACAACGATGATCAAGTATGTCCTGTCATGGATCGATACACGTGGACCGTATCCGGTCTACGTCTACAACAACGGTCAGTTCGGATCATTCGTCAAGCTCTAAGCCGTCCGTGGCTTATACCACTACTCGTGAAGACGGCGTGACCGTGATCACCTACTCCCCCTCGGATATGGTCAAGTCACTTCCAACCTATGGGGACTGGAAAACGGTACTCAAGGCTCGTCCAGACCACGCTACCGTTACGCCTCTTGGCAATGTGTTGTTCACCTGCCTAGCGTGCGGGGAGTACTTCCCCTCTGAACAGCTACCAAGTGGAAACATTACTGGTACGCATGGAAAGAAAGTCACGTCTGAGGCGTGGAACATCCGTATCGGTGGGCTGATCAAGTTCCCAGAGGAGAAGTGGCTGAACAGTAAGACGCTGGAAGTACGGACCAAGGTCATTCCAGTATCATCGACAGGATTTGGCTGCCAGACGTGTCTAGCTCTGTATGCTGAGGAAGTCGGTAAGGCCAACGAGGAGAACACCTTACGGGAACAGCTTGCCACGGCGCAAGCCAGACTCAACATCATCCATGAACGTGATCGGTGGGATGCACTGACACCAGATGAGCGTAAGTTTGTAGTCGGGAAGCCGAAAACGATCAAGTTGCCTACGGCGATTCAACCATGGGTTGATGTCTTCGCCTTACTCGCACGTCTCGGAAAGGATGGAGTGTAATGTTTACCTGTCCAGTACCAACCACTCACAGTGACGGCAGCATCAAGCCACACACCTCACAACGCGGGGAGAAGCCTGTCCGCGTCGTTGTGGCGCAGCGTCCACAAACGTATTACGACGATTCAGGGGAGGAGTACATCGCTTCAGGTTCCGAGATTGTGATGGAGATCAACGTGTGCAGGGCACATGCTGAGGAGCCGATCACGGTCCAGCCCAAACCTGAGGATATCTTCATCGTCCAGGGCAAGGATCGTGCCACATCGTTCGAGACGGGGATGATGCGGGCGGTGAGTGAACGTCGACCTGTCGTCATGCTCGAACAGCGTCACGGGACAGGGGAACTGAGACCTATCGGCGGGTTCACCCCTCAGGGTGACTGGTACGAATGGCCTACGATGGGTCTGACGATGCCGTTGATGGGCCTGATCGCAGACAAGTACATCGATGCGATGGACACCTTCAATCGTCGCAGGCCACAGCGGAGGCAAGATATCTCACGGTTTGTGGGGTATCAGATTCTTGCCTTGACAGTGAAAGGTGAGGAGTGACAACACAAGCCAGAGCGGCCTACCGTGATGACCGGCGTAAGGAAGCCAAAGTGAGGAATGAGAAGTGGGATGAGCTATCGAATGCACAGCAGCTTGCTGCACTAGACAAACGTCTGGGGAAGGATGTCGGCGCAACACGGCAACGTCGTAAACTGAGGGGGAAGGTATGAAACACAAGATCACGATTGAGACGGGCGACACGGGCGTAAAGCTGCTGTTGTCACTTGTCACGGCAGCGAAACACTTTCTTGGAGATACTGAGGAAGTCACGGTGGATGTCGGTGTCGCAGGGACGAAGCGTGTAGGTGAGCCCACGGTTCAGTACAGGGCGATCGGGACTGAGGAAGCCTTGGATGCCATCGGCAAGACGACGGTCAAGGGGATCATCTTCGCGCATCTCCTCAACGATGGACCTTGCACCGTGCGACAGATTCGGGATGCCAAGTCGTACAGTGACAAGGCTGTGCAGAGTGCCATTCATCACCTCAAGCACATGAGCCTCGTCGATGCGGAGCCGGTGGGGACGAGGATCGCCTAGAGGAGCAATGAGGATGGCGATGAAGTTTGCACTCCACGTCCACCACAAGGGTCCGGTCATTGAGCTACTCACGGAGCCAATCGAGAACAGGATCAGTTACATCCGGATGTACAAGCCTGAGGGGGAAGTCGAAATGAGGCTCCGACTCCTCAGGGAACTCACAGAAGAGGAGGTGGATCAGCTTCCCCCGGTGTGGAGGGAAGCCTGTCGAGCCTATTGGGAAGCCGGTCGAGCCTATTGGGAAGCTTGTCGAGTCTATAATTGGGAAGCCTATCTAGCCTGGGAAGCCGGTCGAGCCTATGGGGAAGCCTATCGAGTCTGGGTGAAAGCAGGTCGAGTCTACACTCCAGACCTTGAGGCTCTCCACACGAGGATCTGCCTCCCAGACTGTCCCTGGGATGGAGATACCATTTTCCCCTGAGCTACCACTACATCCCTCCCTGCCCTTTCCCAGGTTGAGGTGTAGCCCTTTACCGTGAGAACGTCATCACGGGTAGCGAATAGAGCGTGACTTGGCACCCTTCAGAGGAACGGTGCATTCATGAAGGTAATCATGATAATACAAAGAAAACTCAGGGGGTCGAGGTCGGGGTCGAGGTCGAGGTCGGGGTCGAGGTCGAGGTTGTGGTCGAGGTCGGGGTCGGGGTCGTGGTCGAGGTTGTGGTCG
>C687J35021_10000068_pt1 | contig 74675 bp, 107 predicted proteins | sample RifCSPhighO2_12_FD_35021 | JGI IMG/M metagenome (IMG submission 35021) | reverse complement strand
GAAAAAAAGATAAAACAAGGGATAACGCTATGGTTCGGGTTCGCAAACTGGTGCTGGCAATCGCAGCTGCTTCGGCACTGTCCTCCGGTATGGCGCATGCGCTGGGACTGGGTGAGGTGACCTTGCAGTCGGCGCTGAATCAGCCGTTGGTGGCTGAAATCGAGCTGCTGGAAGTGCGTGACCTGACCTCCAGCGAGCTGCGGCCCAGCCTCGCGTCTCCCGAAGAATTCAACAAGGCGGGGGTGGATCGTCAGTATTTTCTGACCGATCTCAAGTTCACTCCGGTACTCAAGCCCAACGGCAAGAGCGTTATCCGCGTTACCTCGAGCAAGCCGCTGCGTGAGCCCTACCTGAACTTCCTGGTTGAGGTGCTGTGGCCTAACGGTCGCCTGCTGCGTGAGTACACACTGCTGCTCGATCCGCCTCTTTACAGCCCGCAGGCCGTGATCCCTGCAGCGCCGCAGCTACCGGTCGCTGCCCCCGCGCCGCGCCCGCAAGTCGCCGCTGCGCCGCGTCCGGTGCAAGCCAGCGGTGCACCCGTGGCTCCGGCCGCGCCTGCCGCGCCAAGGGCTCTGAATGGCAACGAATACAAGACCACTGCCAATGACACCCTCTGGGAAATTGCCCAGCGCGTACCCGGCGGTAGCGTGCATCAGACCATGCTGGCCATCCAGGCGCTGAATCCGGATGCTTTTATCGGCGGCAATATCAATCGCCTGAAAAGCGGTCAGGTTTTGCGTCTACCGGACGCCGAGCAGGTCAAGAGCCGAGGCCAGGCCGAGGCCATTGCCCAGGTCGCCGAGCAGAACGCCGCATGGCGCGAAGGCCGCAGCCTGGCCGGCGGTACCGCGCGCCAGCTGGATGCCACCAAACGTACCGTGGCTGGCGATGCGCCTGCCAAAGCGGCGGCTGGCGACAGCCTGAAACTGGTCGCGGCCGATACCGGCAAGGCCACCGCCGGTAGCGATACCGGTACTGCCGACAGCAAGGCCCTGGCCGACAAGCTGGCGGTGACTCAGGAAAGCCTCGATTCCACTCGTCGGGAAAATGCCGAGCTGAAGGATCGCATGGGCGATCTGCAGAGCCAGCTCGACAAGCTGCAGCGCCTGATTCAGCTCAAAGACGATCAGATGGCCAAGCTGCAGGCTGACCTGGCTGCCCAGGGGCAGGCCCCCGCAGTGGCTCCAGCGGTCGAGGCCGCTGCGCCTGCGCCGGCACCTGAGGCCAGTGTCGAGGCACCGGCACTCGCGCAAACCCCCGAAGCACAGGTGCCGGCTAGGCCCGTTGAGCCAGTAGCCGAGCCCGAGCAGGATTTCAATTACAGCGAAGAACCGGCTCCGGCCGCTCAGCCTGAGGCGGCTGCGCCGCAAGTCAGCGAGCCGCCTGCGCCGGCCAAACCAGCTCCGGTCAAGCCGGCAGCCCCTGTGGTGGCCGTTGCGCCACCAGTGGTAGAGCCGCCGGTCGAGACCAGTCCACTTGATGAGTTTCTCGCCAACCCGATGATGCTGGGCATCGCCGGTGGTGGTGCTTTGCTGGTTTTGCTGCTGGCGCTGATGATGCTGTCGCGCCGCAATGCCCTCAAGGAAGCCGAACTGCAGGAAAGCCTGGCCGCGGACGGGCAGGGTGTTGATCTGGGTGCCGATATGGCCCTGCCAGCCGATAGCTTTGATGCTGCGGACGATCTGGCTGGCGAGCAGGCGTCTGCTCCGGCTGAAGAGCGTGTAGCCGCACAAACCGGTGATGCTTTGGGCGAGGCCGATATCTACATTGCCTATGGCCGTTTCAATCAGGCCGCGGAGTTGCTGCAGGGGGCCATCAATGATGAGCCGCAGCGCAGTGACCTGCGCTTGAAACTGATGGAGGTCTATGCCGAGCTGGGCGACCGCGAAGGCTTTGCCCGTCAGGACAACGAACTGCGTGAAATCGGCGGCAGTGCTTCCGAAGTCGATCAGATCAAGGCCAAGTATCCCACCATGCTCGTCGCTGCCGGTGCTGCTGGTTTTGCGGCGACTGCCAGTGCTGAGGATGACGACCTGAGCGACTTCAGCTTCGATGACCTGGCGCTGGATGAGCCGACCGCTCCCGCTGCAGGCGGCGATCTGGACGATGCCTTCGACCTCAGTCTGGACGATCTGGAGGCTGATCTGGAGCGTGATCTGCAGGAGGCCGGTAAAGCGGCGGGCTCAAACGATATGGACAGCCTGTCGTTGGATAGCGATATGGACTTCAGTGCGCCGGTCGAGCCGAAAGCCAAAGAAGACGACGAGCTGGGTTTCGATCTGAGCCTGGACGAGGCCGCTGGCGAAAGCCTGGCAACCGAAGATGATCTGGCCGATTTCAGCCTGGATCTGGACGCGCCGCTTGAGCTTGAAACGGCCTCCGAAGACGAGTTTCTGTTGAGCCTGGACGACGAGCCGAGCGCTGCTCCGGTCAAGAATGAGCTGCCCGCAGCGGCCCCCGAGCCTGCAGCAGAGGAGGCTGACAATGGCTTCGANCTGTCGGCCGACTTCGATCTGGCTTTGAATGATGAACTGCCCGCCCAGCCGAGCAGCGACAGCTTTGCTGCCCAGCTCGACGAGGTGAATGCGGAGCTGGATCAGCTGGCNGGTGATCTGGATCAGCCTGATGATCTGGGCATGCCAGCCAGCTCCGGCCTGTCCGATTCAGGCATGGANGGCGATGACGACTTCGACTTCCTCTCCGGTACCGATGAAACCGCGACCAAGCTCGATCTNGCACGCGCCTATATCGATATGGGTGACACCGAAGGTGCTCGCGACATCCTCGATGAAGTCATCGCTGAAGGTAACGATGGTCAGCAGCAGGAAGCCCGCGAGCTGATCGCTAAACTGGTTTGATACATGTCTGATGGTCTCACTACAGCGGCAGCCGATTCGGCTGCCGTTGTTGTTTGTGGATGCCAGTAATTACGGGGCCTTGCGCCACGCGATTTCCGCAACCATTCCTGCCATTTCCGCAACTAGGCGGCTATTTCACCGGATTCACCACCTTGCCGACGCGCCGGTAGACCCGCTGGGTCATGCCCTGAGTGGTGTGCCCGAGCAGGTCCGATGCATCCTCCAGGCTGACAATTTCCGATGCCGCCTTGGGCCGGATGTCGCGGAACTGGAACTGCATGATGGCCGCGGCCAGGTCTGGGTCTTTGTTGGCGATCGCCTTCGCCGCGGCGCGCTTCCTTGCTGGTTCAAACCGAAGCCGCAGCATGCTCTCTGTCAGTTGTTCGCCCTGGTCGTTGGTGATCAGGTGTGGCCGGCTACGGTCGAGTTGATCCAGCAGGCGGCCCAGGCCGGTGCGCAGGCCGTCGATATGCAGCCGGATGCGCAGCTTGGTCGATGTCTTGCCCTGGCCAACCATCAGGAAATCAGCACCCACGTCAGACCAGCGCATCTTGCGCACGTCCGCCGGACGCTGCCCGGTGAGGTAGGCAATATCCATCGCCAGGCGCAGGTCTTTCGGTGCCTCGCTATACAGTGCCTGCCAAACCTCGTCGGTTACATACACGTCCCGCGGCTCTTCCTTGTTGCGCCTGACGCCCCGAGTCGGGTTCTCTTTGTTGTAGATGCCCCATTCCCTGGCCATGTTGAAGGCATGTGAGAGCAGCGCAATCTCGCGGTTTGCCCGCACTGGTGCCGTTCTGGCATCCCGGTACTGGGCGATAATCTGCGGGGTCATGGCATCCAGCGGCGCACTGTCGAACGCTTTGTACAGCTGGGTCAGGCACTTGCGGTTATCGTTTTGAGTCTTCACGCCCTTACCTGGGATCACGTCCCTGTCATAGCGCCGCAGCAGATCGCCAACTGTCTTGGCTGCCAGCGGCACCTGCTTGCGCTCCAGCTGCGCCCACTTCACCCGCGCCTCATCGGCGTCTGTCCCCAGCGGTATCTCCTTTCGCTTCCCTGCATCATCCCGCCCGGCGTAGTAATAGCCGATCCATTCCTCGCCTGACTTCAGCTTGCGCACCCGCCGGATCATCCGTGGCGGCAGGTCTCGGTTAGCGGGTTTCTTCGGGCGCATGCTTTACCCCACGCGTGACAAGTCCAGCGACCAGGGCTCGGCCACTGCGTTTGTGGTTGATGGTCTGACGCCGGCCAGCTTCAGGCGGGCGTATACCCGGCCAACAACAGGGCGATTGGCCCCGCTGGTGACGAACTCCCAGCCTTTCAGCTTGAGCCAGGCGATTTGTTTTGAGGGTAGACGATAGCCGGTGATCGCAACCAGTTCGTCGTCTTCCAGGGTTTCGGTCTGGTGACCGATTTGCTCTGCTGCGCTCATGGCTTGGATGCCTCCATAACAATGGTCGGCCCGTACCATTCGACATCGAACAGCACGCGAGCCCTCTTGTGGTTTTCGCCCATGGCGCTTACTGCCTTGATCATTGCTGCCTTGGCAGATTTATGAGCGCCCCCGACCGTTGTCCAGAGGCGATGGCCGCGCAGGCGGATCTGGCCGTAATACTTCCCCGCCGGCGCATGGATATGAAGATTGCTCATGGATACCTCTCTACCCCTGTGCCGGGGAGGGTGGGAAGGGGTTAGGGGGTCTGCTGCTGAGCAAGCCTTTCGAAATAGAAAACGACCTGTGCGCCCGTTTCTTCAATCAGCCCGTAGGCCTTGGCCATCCGGTATTTCTTGTTGTACTCATTAAGGAATTCGATCTGCTGCGCTAGGTATAAGCGCCAGCCCTCCAGGCTATAGGTGGCTTTGCTGATATTGCATGGCGCGCAGGACGGCATGAAATTCTCAATCGTGTTCGCTTCCGGTTTACCGCTTCCGACTGACTGAAGCTTGTAGGTGCCGGTCGATATGGTCACGGCGACCAAATCCCGGCGGCAGGCGACGAAGTGATCAGCATGCCAAACCTTTGGCAGCTCGCAGCCGCAGTAGGCGCAGCGCCCGCCGTACTTCATGCGCACAAGTTCGCGTTCTGACTTTTTCAAGGCCATAGCTAAGCTCTCCACCGACTCGCGCCGGCACAGTTGAATAGGGGGTTGGGTTTAGGTAGGGGTTGAGCCGGCTACCTGGTGGGCGAGAACCGCGCTTGCCTTCATATCCTCAATCAGCAGCTGGGCGTGATCGGCGGACGTGGCGTAGATGTAGCCGCTGAGCTGTCCGCTATCGGAGTCCTGGGTTGTGTAGTTGAAGGAGTAGAGGTGCCAGGTGTGCGCGCCGACTTGGGAAGCAAGCGGCAGCGGTAGGGCGCTCACGGCTTCGGCCCGAGTGCGGCGCAGACATCGCTCCAGAGTGCGGCGTCGCGGTGCGGGTCGAGTTGTTCCTTGCAGCGGGTGAGCAGGTCGCGAAGGGTGGCGGCCTGGTTTATGGCGGTGTTGCGCTCGGCCAGCAGCGTCACCTCTATGCCAGTGCTGTACCGTTCCAGCATTTGCTCATGGGTCAGAAACTTGCCATCTCTCATGCCTTCCCTCCTTCGTTCTTGGCGCTCAGGGTGGCGAGCTTGGCGCGGAGCTCTTCCGCCATCTCCCCGCGAGCTGCTTTTCCTTCTGCCGCATCACGGTCAAGCGCGTTCAAGATCATCGCCAACACCGGGCGCAAGCCGCGCAACTCCACCGGCTCAGCCTCCGGGGCGGCCTGGGCTTGGGCGATCAGATCATGAAGTAACGCGGCGTATTGAACTGATGGGCCGCCGTCATTCCAGCGGTCAAGGGCCAGCTCCAGCCCTGCCAGATGCTCTCGGTTGATTGTCATGGCTAGATACTCCTCTGCTGATTTCGATGCTTACGGTTGCGCGCTTTCTCGCCTTTACTGCGAGGACGCGGCGTGAATGGGTCGCCTGTTTCTTTTGGCAGCAACGCGCTTCCCTCCCAAGCGCAAGACGTGTTGGCATGCAGGGTTAAGGTAATGGCCACAATTGATGATTTGAAAAACGTGCATCGCATCACTCACCCTCCTTGCTGCCGGCCAGGGCGGCACTTGGCTTGTTCCAGTTATCGACAAGTCCGCCCATCGTGAACGCGGTAACTTCGCGCTTGCACTCCGGGCAACTAAGCGACAGGTGGGTGCCGCAATTCATGCCGGCCAGTGCTCCTGAGTAACCGCAATGGCACGGTTTCAGTTCTTCACTCATCACCCACCCCCTTGCCATGCTGGGCGAGAAGGGCGCGGAGTTGATAAAAGCATCCAGCCGATTGATTAAGAAAATTCACCGTTGCGGCCGAGCTATAATTCCCGCTCTCCTGAATGTTCTCGATCAGGCTATCCAGAACCTGCAGCCCTTCCTCTGCCTGCTCCAGTGCCTCAACCGGCACCGCCACACACTCGCCGGGCGCGGGGCCTGCTGATGGCGTGGTGGCGAACTCTGCCAGCGTGGTTACGCCCTCTTCCGGGCACTCATCGCAGCTGATGTGCAGGCCGAATACCTGTGAGCCATCGTCCTGCTGCGCGTAACCGATGTAGAGCGTTCCGTCCTGATATGGCCCATATCCGCTTTCTTCGTTGCCGTCGCCGCACATCCCGTTGATCAGCTCAATATCAGATGCGCTCAGGTTGATTTCTTGCGGTGCCAGCACATAGCCTTCCGGCACCCGCACCTGCTCACCATGGTTAGGCGCTGGGGCTGTGAGGGCGGCGCGCAGCTTCTGCAGAGCAGGATGGTCGCCATCTACAAGGCGGTTGTTTGCAGCAAGGCCGCACCGCACCCACTCCAAGACATCAGGCGTAACTGCTGCGCGCAAAGCGGACTCGCCAGCGCTGACAAGGGATGAGTTGAGGCTTTGCCCTGCCTTAAAAGCCGCGTCAGCCAGAAGCCACTTGTCTTCGCGCAGCACGGCCTGGCGGCCTGGCTCAAGCGAGAGAAACCAGTCGTTTGCGCAAGCTACCGCGGCCGGCTGGGCTTTCAGGGCGGCAAGCTCGCGCTGCCAGTTTGAGCGGTCGCAGTCATAGTTGAAATCGGCCTGGGAAACCATCAAACCAAGTCGATGAATCTCCCGCACCTGCGATTCGAGGGCCTCGGCGGCATCCGCCAAGACCTGCTGGCGAACGTCTAGCGGATGCGCGGCGGCATTCGCGCGCAGCTCTTCAATAAGTGACAGGCTCATGGCAGGCGCTCCCATATCTCGTTGTCGTCCAGGCTCTCGCGCATGGCGTAGGTGCTGCGGCCGTCCAGGCCTTCCAGTTCGCAGGCCCCGCCGGCCTCGCCGATCAGGATGTAGCGCTTGCCGGTTGGCTTGTGGTGGTAGCGCGGGCGGTGGATGCCGCAGGCGCGTTCGATGCGCTGCTGTTGGGCGCTGATGCTCATGCCGTTCATGCTCTACGCTCCTGTTCGGTAAAGTCAGAAACCGCCTGCGCCGCGGCCTGTATCCGGGCATTGAACCAGCGGCGGATCACGTAGCTGCGCACCAGGCTGATCGCCGTAAACCAGGCGCTGATCCCCAGGTTCGAGGAAAACGGCACGTCAATTCCGAACAGCGGGAAGACCAGCAGCTGCGAAACGATCGCCACAGAGAAGCCGATCACTAGATTTACAGCGGACTCAAAGAGGGAGCCGATTCGGGTTTGCATGGCGGGTTACTCCGGCTTAATGGGCTTGCAGCGCAGGCACGGGCACTGGGCTACTGGTAGGCGGGTGGTTCTGCAGTAGATTTCGGCGGTCATGGGCGGTTCTCCGCGCCGCAGTTCGGGCATTCGGTGTAGTTCTGGTATTCGGTCAGGAACCGCCCGCACGGCTCGCAGCGATAGCGGTACCGCCTGGCTTTCTGGGGCTTTGCCATGGCCAGCTTTAGGCCAACCGAGCGCAGTGCCTGCTTGTGGTGGAGCAGTGCCGCCGGCACTACGCGCCGCGACTTACCGTCGATGTACGCCTTTGGCCATACCTGGTAGCCCTGATAGGCGAGCAGCTCAGCGCTCTCCGACTCCCAGACGCCAGCGTCGAGGAGATTTGAGGTCAGGCCGCCAGTGTCTAAGGGCCGCTTCCAGTAGAGGTCGTTGCCGTCCCACTCGCGAGGCATGGACACATAGAAAGGCGCGGAGTAGGTCGCATTGCCTTGCTCCAGGTACTGGTGATCGACGCCTACCTGTGCTCGAGCACAAACGTATTCCACCGGCCACGGCAGGTCGGTTTCGCGGCACTCGTACTGCTTTACCGCCTGCTCGCGAGTGAACTGCTCGGCCTCGTCCAGGTTGGAGGTATAGCCGCCACCGTCGCGCCAGAACATTGCCCGGCTGCCTACGTTGCTGCGGCTGTCCTGTAGGTAGAAAAGATCAGGCATGGTTATCCCTCGCCAGTGGCGTGAAGGTTGGATGTGGGGTAGGTTCGAGGGCCCGGCATGGGGCCGGATCAAGGAGAAGGCAATGCTTACGCGAAGCAAGGTGTATTTCGATTGGGCGCAATCTAGACAGGACCACTTTGGCCACGACGAAACGCTTGATAACGGCGCACAGCTTGATATTCGAGCCCGTGTCGCTGCGCATGGCGATACCCAGCTTTTTGTCGGCGCATACGGAGCTGATGGCCGCATGCTTATGGAGGAGTACCACCCAGTGATGGATAACATGACTGCTCAGCAGGCGATTAGCTGGGGTACCGAGCGCGCCAAAAGCATGGCCTCAGCAGTTAAAGCGTAAGGCCTGGTATTAACCACCCTCCCGCCCGAGCATCAGGCAGGGAGTGGGCGGGTAGGGTGGTGATTTAGGCGGCGCTGAATATGTCGAGCTGGTCGTTTGCGCTTGCCCGCTGGGCGATCAGGACCACTACCGACACGCTGGTGCCTGCGAACTCGTTGTCGAAGGTGCGAGCCCAATCCAGTTGCCAGCCCGGCAGCACGTCTTTGCCCTTGGCGCTGGCGGGGAGGATGGCGACCAGGCGGCCGTTGGGTTTGAGCATGTCGGAGGCGGCCTGCAGGTGCGCCTGCCAGCGGCCCTCAGAGTAAGGAGGGTTCATCACGATGCGATCCGCCTGCGCCTGTCCTGGTGCCCACTTCAGGAAGTCGGCCTCTATGGCCTTGAAACCCTTGGCTTCCAGAACCCGGCAATGCAGAGGGCTTATCTCGATGCACGTGGTTTGCAGCTTTGGCAGGTAGTCAGCCAGGCCGCCGATGCCTGCGCTTGGCTCAAGCACGCCGTGGTGGCCTTCGATATCGGCCACGCTGACAGCGAACTCAGCCACCGCCGAAGGCGTCGGGTAGAACTGGTGCGACTTCTGGTCAGGGATGCAGCCCGTGCAGACGACCTGGTCGAGGACCGCGGTGGGCTCGTAGTCGAACTGCCAGTGCTGCAGGCGCTCACCGGCCACGCTATCCACCCACACACCGCCAATGGCGCGCAGCACGTCCTCGGCCTGCTTGCGCGCGGCCTTGTCGTAGTCGCCATAGTCAAAGCAGCGGGTGTTCGGGATGGCGATGTGGATATCACGCCAGCCGTCCTTGCCCTTGCGCCAGCCCTCGCGCATGGCCGCCAGCTGGGCGACGACCACGAATGGCAGCGGCTTGTCGAACAGTTCGAAGTCCTTGATCTTCTTGGCGCGCTTCGGCTTCTCGCGGAACTCGGCAGGGATGGATAGAGGGTAAAGGCTGGCCAGGATGGCATTGAGCCGCCAGGCCATGTCCGGATGCACTTCCAGGTGTGCGGTGCCAACGCCGCCATACACACGGATGCGCAGCGCGCCGCCGTCGACATTCTGCCACTCGCCGTTGCGCCGCCGGGCTGCCTTGATCACTGGGTCCGTGCCGCAGTGCTTCGGCTCATCGCGCCCCATGAACTTGGCAATCACGCAGCGCAGGTCGTTGATCTGCCCGGCAGTGCCATAGCTGAACACGCCCTGGATGATCATTCGCTTGTTGAAGCCTTGCGGGGTGTTGGTGACGTGCTGCCGGCTGAGCGAGCGGAAGATGCCGTCTACCCGCTCGGCCAGGAACTGCGCCCGGCTGTTCAGCAGGCCGTTCAGGGTGGAGCGAACAGTGTCTTCCTCGAAGGCGGGCAGCGGCGGCATGTCCTTCTCGCCGGTGTGCCGGTTTTCTTTGCGGCCCTCCGGGTTGCGGATCTGGTCATGCCACTGCTCGCGCCGCGCCTGAGGCATGTAGTCGAACACGTCAGTCAGCTGCAGGGCCCGGTTCCAGAAGTCGGCATTCAGCTTGGCAATGGCACCCTCAGCGCGGAACAGGGCGTCTACCGTTGCCGGCATGCTAAAGCGCTGGTCCTGCACGTTGCCCTCGACGAAGTAGTGCAGAACGCTGCCGATATCGTCCAGCCGCACAGCCGCGGCCAGGGCCTCTATCCGCTTCCTGGTCGCGCCGTACTGGCCGATCAGGCTGTCCACCAGGTCGGCGGACATCGGGGCGAAGAACTGGGCTTCATCGGCCACTTCGCCGGCAATGGTCTGGGTGATCGCATTCATAGCCTGCGGCCTCTTCTGGGATTGATGAACGGCTTGCCCACCTCACCGTTTGCCGTGGCGAACTCGGTGCAGATGACCACCACGTCCACACCGTCCTGCCGGTGCACCGGCATGGCGTGGAAGGGAAGGTGGCTGCAGTTGTCCAGGCGCTTGGCGCAGGATTGGCAGCGGCTGCGCTTGGGGTGGCAGGTCATGCGCTCAGCCTTGGAATGAAAATGCCTAGATCCGCCAGATTGCGAAGCGCCGAGGCGCATTCACTGCCGAAAGCGAACATTGCGCTGCCTGCGCCTGACCGGCCTTTCTTGTGGCTGTTCTCATGGCCAGGCACGAACTCAATGCGCCCCGATATCAGCAGCGTTGCGTCGGCTGCAGCCATTGCTTCCTGGAACCAAGCGGCATCGGTTCGGCTGAAGACCAGCGTTATCCCGTTGCCGTGATCAATCAGGCGGCGCATCCAGAAGCCCGTGTCCGGCCCATAAGGCGGGTTCATCCAGACTTTGCCATCCCATGGCTTGGCAAGGCCGTTGTCGAATATCGTGTACTTCACCTTTGCCGGCACCGCCGTCACGAAGTCGTGCGGGCTGGAAGGGTCGGTGTCGAACTCCAGGCCAAGCCGTTCGAAGATCCAGGCCGGTGTGTACCACTCAACGCTTTTGCGCTTGGGCTGCGTTTCGCGGTGCCCGATCATTCCTGACATCGGCTTTCTCCAGGCAATAGCAGCCCGTTGCGCTGCTGGCGCTGGGCTTGGGTGGGTGATTTACGCCGCAGCTTCTGCCGCTTCTCGCGTAGCCGGGCGGTTAGGGTTGTTCCAGACCTGCGCGGTGGTGGGTGCTGGCTTGAGCCGGTACAGGGCGATGATTCGCTTCAGCTCGTTCATGCTGACATGCAGGGTGGACGCCGCTTGGCGCAGGCCCATCGTTCCGGCAATTGCCGGGTATTGCTTGACGATGTGAGCTTCCCGCTCTTCGCTGCTTACTCGCCGGAATGGCTTGGCCCGGGCATCGTCGGCGAAGTAGGTGCGCAGTATCCGGTCGAGCTTGTCCGCGTGGCAGCTGCAGGCCTGGCACAGCCCTTTGATGCTCTTGGCGTCTGGCAGATGCTCCTTCACCAGGGCGATCAGGTCGGCATCGGCGGCGTAAGCCTTCTTGGTCAGCTCGGCCGCGTGCGCTATCTGCTCTGCGGTGCTGAACTGCGATGGCCCCAGGATGGCCACGGTGCGGTTGTTGAACTGGCTGCTGTCTTCGCCGCTCACGCCGGTCGGGATCGCCTGAATCTCGCCGCCGGCGGCCAGAAACTCAGCCTCCAGCCGGTCAATCTCGGCCTGGCTGATGCGGCCCTTTACCTTGAAGTGGTGATCGTTCAGTTCTTCGGCAGAGCGCGCCCAGGCGTCGGCGGGGAGTGCTGGTTCGGCGATAGGTGCAAGGTCTGTGCTCATGACAAATACCTCGGGCAAAAGAAAAGCGCCGTAGCGCCTGTGGTGTTCATGGGGTGCGGGTCAGTTCTTGACGGGTTCGCCTATGGCCAGCATTGCGCGGGCGGCGGCGTACTCGATTTCCATGGGCTTGAAGTCGTGGCCCTGCTCGCGGCCGAGCTTGGCCAGTTCGTTCGGCGTGCGCAGGCGGGTGAAGCCCTTGACCCGGCCGAAACGGTTGGCGGTGATGAACTCGGTCAATTGTCGCGCCCGCTTGAGCTGTTCGCGGCGGCGGGGCAGGACGATGCGGCGCTCGGGGCCGAAGTGCCACGGCTCGGTGCGGATGGCTTCTGTGATCATGGAAGCCTCTCCTAGAAGGGGATGTCGTCGTCGAAGCTGTCGAAGTCAGGGGCGGGCTGGGCCGCCTGCTGCGGCGCGCGCTGCGGTTCGCGTTGTGGTGCTTGGCGCTGCTGGCGTGGTGCAGATTCGCCACCGGCGTTGTCCGGACGGCCACCCAGCAACTGCATGGTGCCCTGCATGTCGACGATGATCTCGGTGGTGTAGCGCTTGATGCCGTCCTTCTCCCACTCGCGGGTCTGCAGCTTGCCCTCGATATAGACCTGGGAGCCTTTGCGCAGGTATTCGCCGGCAATCTCAGCGACCTTGCCGAACAGCGAGACGCGGTGCCATTCGGTCTTCTCGACCTTCTGGCCGGTCTGCTTGTCCGTCCACTGCTCGCTGGTGGCCAGGCTCAGGTTGGTGACCGCGTTGCCATTCGGCAGGTAGCGGGTTTCTGGGTCTTGGCCGCAGGTGCCGACCAGGATGACTTTATTAACGCCACGGGCCATAAGGCCTCCTTACGCTGAAATTGCTTTGAGAAGATAGGGGTCGATGTTGTCTTGCGCGGCGAGCCAGGTTTTGTAGCTCTCTGGCAGATCGGCAATGGGTGTCCCCTTGTGCTTGCCGAAGCCAATCACCAGCGGTATGCGCGCCAGCTCACTCAGCTCGTAAACATCGGCCCAGGAGCCACACACATGGCCGGTCACTCTGGCCTGCCGGATCAGGAACTGCAGCACCCGCCCGCAGTTGATTACATCGTCCAGCGCTGCGTGTGCATTGCGCAGAGCATCGCGCGCCGCCGCCTCGCGCCCCGTCATTCGGGCAAACAGGTACATCATCGCGTTTAGGGTGTGGCTGCCGGCATTGGGGAACAGGTAGCGGCTCATGGCGAGAGTGCAGATGCGCTTGACGTCAGGCTGCCCGGCCATGCTCCAGTCGAAATCGACCTTATGCCCAACCAGATAAGTCACCCCATCCGGCAAAGCGAACTCGCTGTAGTCGGGGCAGGCAACAAGGTCGCCGGCGAGGATGTGGTGCGTTGCCTGAGCGCCCACTGTGATCGGGATCGAAGGCTTGAAGCGTTGGCAGGTACTCGGCAGCACATTCGGGTGGCGAGCTGCGAACTCGTCAACCGTGCCAGGGAGTACCAACCAGGCCGCCTCAATGACTTGATCGACCGCTGGGTCTGGGCCGGTGGTTTCGGTGTCGAAGATGATCGCTGTCATGCGCTGGCCTGCTGCGGCTGTAACTCTGCTTTGCGCTTGTCCTTGGCATCAACGATCTTGGCCAGCGATTGGTCGTCGCCGCGCGCCGTGGCACATGCCGCGCTGAATGCTGACTGCAACGCCTCAATATTCTTGGCCGTGGCAATGTCGGCGATCAGGTCAACCAGCTGATCCTTCACCGAAGTGCCACCGTTCAGCCAGGCGATCAGCTTGCGGCCGGTTTCTTCGGTGATTACCTCGTAGCCATTGAACAGGCGCGTCCGGTCCTTGCTGGCCACGGCTTCGTGCGTGTCATGCGAAACATCCAGCACCACCGTGAACTCGTAATCGGTGCCATCGCGCTGCTCGCTTTTCATGCCGAGCTTGATGATCTTCTTGCCTTCCCCCTGAACCGTTTCCGTCTTGCTGCGCATAGTGCAAATGATGTGCAGCGAGCTGCCCAGAATCTTGTTGGTCAGCTTGCGGTGGCGGGGCGTGGTTTCGTTCCAGGCCGCCCAGGTGTTGCCCTTGAACTTGGAGTGGGCCAGTTTTTCGTTCTCTTCCAGGCATCCGCCCGGGCCCGTCCACTCATGCGAGTAGCTGTCGATGATCAGCGTGTCATAGCCTGCAGCTTCGGCGGCGGTGATCACTTCGGTATAGCGCTCGGGGGTGAAAGGCGCAGTCAGGTCGACCACATCGAAGTCGACTAGATCGGAATACAGCGAAGCGCTGCCTTTCTCGGTATCCAGCACGGCGATTTTCCCGCCAAGCCCCTTTGCGATCAGCAGGGCTGAGTAGGTTTTGCCCGCGCCGCTTGGCCCGGCAAGTGCCAGCCGTAGCTTGGCCTGCTTGCGTTCTGCCTTCTTGAACATGGTTGTTACTCCGGTTGGTTATCCCACTGCTGTTCGATTCGTGCCGCTTCCTGCTCGTAAGCCTTGCGCTGCTCGCCATCGAATTGGTCTGGGTTGAACTGCCCCTGCATCATCCAGTCGAGCTGGGCGGCAAGGGCGGGAGGGGTGTTGCTGTTGATGGCCTGCATGCTCTCTCCCTGCGCGTTGCGCATAGGTCACCCCAGTGATGGGCCAACCACGGTTACGAGGATTAGAAGGAAGGCGACGCCAGCGCAGGCGGCCCAGGTGTGGAAGCGCTTGGCTCGCTGGTAGCGGGTCATTGCCGCAACTCCAGCACCTTCGCCTGGCGCACGACCTTGACCGGCTTGGGCAGATCGGCGACCAATAAAAAGCCCTGCGATTGCAGGGCCTGGATCAGCTGGGGGCGGGTAGGGGCTTTGGTGGTCACTGCATAAGCTCCTTGTGGCGAAGGTCAAAGGCGTTGCTGTGCAGGTCGCGCAGGCGGCCGTAAGCCTCCTTGGTGATGGACTCAAACGCCCAGGCTCCGTCGATCAGGCCAGTCAGAACCCGGTCGCGCAGGTAAAGCACGTCGATGTTCTCGGCTTCGCGCACGGTCAGCAGCTGCTCCAGAATGCGCAGACAGCCGCGGTCGAAGGCGTTTCCTCTGAATGCAATATCGCAGTGCCGCTCAAGGCGGAAGGCTTGGCGCAGTGCCGCGGCTTTGCGCAATGCAGCCTGGCGATCTTCCTTGCGAGCGGTGAGGTGTGCACCGGGCACATACTTGTCGGCTCGGCCGTAGTCTGGCGCAGACCGATTCACGAAGCGCTCGCTGTTGCGGGCGGTTGGAACGAATAGCTCGCTCATTTGATTTTGATCCCCAGGCCGGTGGATGCGATGGCGGCGCGGCACTTCTTGCGGTAACGGTCGGCGGCGCTGTATCCATCGCGCCAGCTATCGTCAAAGGCATCCTCCGGCGGCTCTGGCTCAACCAGCACCGGCAGCTCAATCGCCACGGCATCAAGGGCTGCGTTGAAGCACTCCCAGCGCTCTTGCTCCGCCTGAATCGTGTAGCGCTCTGCGTATTGGCCGTTGTGCATGTCGCGGGTCGGTTGGCCATTGCTGTACTTGGTTCTGAAGTTTTTGCGGTGCCAGGCCTCAAACAGCGCACGTCGTGCCTGCTCTACTGATTCGCTCATGTCAGTTACCTAGGTGGGCCATACCCATAAGTCAGCCGCACCAACGCGCCAGACTTCCGCAAGGCTGCGTGCTGGATTGGCTGCTTATAGGTACGAGGGAAGGGGGCCCAGGCCCGCTACTGGCGTCGGCCTGGGTGTGTTGCGTCAGCGGTGGTCGTCGTACTCGGGTGGGCTACCGGTTACCCGGCCCATGCGCGGTGACATGGACGCCACATTTGGCCGCTGCCTGTCCGGCGTTGGGCGCAGTCTTCAGGCTTACTGCGCCGCACGGGGTTTCTTGGCGGGGGAGTCAGCGCCAGAACGCTAGGCGACCCCGCTGGTACATCGCCAGCGCCAGACCTCTCGGCCGGCGGCGGTGTCAGTGGTTGGCGCGCCCTGCAGCTGCGGTTCTGGCCGCGATTCTTCGAGCATTGCGCCGATCAGGATGATGTGGAGCATGGTTGTCTCCGGTTAGGTGGTTGATGCAGAAGGCCGGGCTGATCCCGGCGCGGGCACCATTTACGGCCTTGATCCCTTTGTGAGTCGGGAGGCTTCCAGGAATAACCCCGGCTTTCGCCTGTTCATCCATCTGCATCGGTCAGCACCATCGGCAGGAACGCCCGCTGACCGGGAGTTCGCAAACCCTGACGCAGACTGTTCAGGTCTACGCTCGGGCACCGGCACTATCGTCCGGGGCACAGCACGCAAGTCAGTTGCGTGGATGGTGCTGACCGATGCAGCCTCTTTCGAGGTGATCGGGACGCTCTTTCGCTAGCTGCGCGTCTACAGCTGGGTACGGAAACCGGAATTCACCGGCCACCTTGGCTTCCTGTTTACTCACGGCAGTGCGCTTTGATCCGGCGTAGCGACTCGCTGATCTGGCTTAATGCATAAAAAGCCGCAAACACTGCCGCATGCCGAGCAGGCACGGGTTGGGATAATGGGCCGAACTGCCCAGGTGGCCAGCCTGAATGGCCCCAGCTTTCGCTCCTGCGTTGGCTGGGTGGCTCCCCCGATTTGTCGGTGGGGGATTCGTTAGTCGCAGCAGGAGCGGCGCTCAGGGCAGCAGGTCTTGCCCTTGCATTGCTCGGGTCGATAACAGAAGGAAGGGCAAGTAATGCCGTCGCGATAGGCATGCTTGTTGATTCGCGGATTCGCCGGGTATGGAAGGCGACTGCATTCCAGAACCTCGGCACCCATCAACTCAGCGCCAATACGCTTTGCTTCCTCTTCGCTGTCCGCCTCAACACAGCCGGACGGCTTGCCTTCAAATTTCAGCCAGTGCGCTTGCATGTTCATTACCTCCGGTCGTTTTCCAATGCGCCCCAGCTAGAGGCGCATCAGTGAAAATTTCCGTTCTCCCAGGCCATCCCTGCGCTCGACTCTCACCGTCGATATCCCACCGTTCGCTGCTGGCGATTGGCAGGCGTATGATCGGGCGATGGATGTCCAAAGGAAGGGCCTGTCTATGTCGGTAGACTGGATAACTGAGCAGCTACGAATAGCTTTCATCCCAATCAATAAAGCGGCCGAAAAGGCCGATAAAGCAGCTCTCAGAAAGCGGCGAAAAGAGGAGAGGGCAAAGAACGCTAAAAGCCGCCTTATTGCGACTGCAAAGGCAAGGGCTGCCTCTGAGGCGTTTGATGAGTCCATGAAGACAAGGCCTTGCAGCGAATGCAGAAAGCCAACCAGGGCTGACCCCGAGTTCTTTCTAAACCCCGTCCTATGCCAGAAATGTAAGGATCGCTCTCGCGATATCGACCTGGGAATTCATCCCAGGGCGCATGACCACTTTTCTGAGGTAACAGTCTTCAAGGGTGGATCACCCGGGCTAGGAAAGCGCAAATGAGCAGCAAGCCAGAGACTCACGCTCAGATGATCGAGCGCTTGAAGCGTGTCTTGCGCAAAATGCAGCGCGACCTGGATGAAATGCCGCCCGGCAAAGGCGCTGGTCTAGCTCTCGCAATCCACTCCATGGAACAGCGCATCAAACGCGAAGAGCTGCATTCCATATCTGGCTACCGGAAACCTCGACACCCCGTCTCAGGCGGCGCGCCTGGTTCTAACCGACGAAAATGATGCTTTCCGCAAAGCCATTCTCAATGGCGTTCTGGAGAGCATCCTGCCCGCTGGTAACGGGCAGGTAATCTCTATTCCTTGCATAGGCCAACGGTCGCTTTCCCGTTGATGCTTTTCGGTGTGCCTGGGGTCATGCCGCCATTAGCCATACACCTACTTGTCACCACGCAGCCTCTCCAGCCACGCCCTCCGAATGAGGTCTCCTATGCCCAGCGCCGACATAAGGTCGAATCGCTGCGTACCGTTGCGCGGTACGTCCGCTGGCTATGCATCGGCCAGCTCGGCGTCCATCAAGTTTTTAAAGAGTGGGGGCCAGAGCCCGGTGTCGCTGCCGGTGTTTGCCGGCGTTGAGGTAAATCTACAACTGAAAATTGTAGTCTGCAAGCGGTAATTGTAATTTTTCAGTTTGCGCACAAAGAAACCTCAAATCGCAGGCACAAAAAAGCCCGCGCACGGCGGGCCTGGTTTCAGTCGGATGCTATTTCAGGAGGCGGAAACAAAAAGCCCCGCTCGGTGGCGGGGCTCAGACAGCGCTTCGGTTAAACCGGAATGCGCCGGCCTCCGGTGGAGGACTTAGAGCTCGATAAGCCAGCTACTTCGGTAGGTTAGCCACAAGCGGCGCAAGATATTGCTGGACTACCCACCAGCCAGCCCCAAACACTGCGATCCCGGCCAATAGGGCATATACCGCCATCTGCCCCCTGGTAAGCATGGTTCTCTCAATATGCTCTAGGCGAGTCTCAACCTTGCCGAGGGCCACTTTAACGTCCGTCATGGCATGCTCTAGGTTGATGATTCTGGATTCCATGTCGCCGCCTCCAGGTGGATTACCGTTACCAGTATCACCTTGACGCAGCGCCTTGTCACGCCACGCCAGTGGCATAGTGTGTTCAGCCATCAGTTTTTTGCTCCGGGAATAGACCAAGGTGCCGAGCCACGGACAAGCAGGAAACAAACTGCACCGTGCCGCAGTTTGGGCACTCCATCGCAAAGTGACCTTGCCGATATTTGGCCTTGTCGAGGTTGTCTGGCGAGAAGCCTGGTATCACGTAGACCAGTAGATTCGGGTCAAGGCCAAAATTCGGGGCTTCAGCGTCAACATGGATCGTCCAGTCGCCCCGGTGCGGGCAGACCGGACATGAGGTGCTCCGCTGAACATGACCCAAGAACCCTTTGAACTCGGCAATACTTACGCGCCAGGGCTCCCTTTCCGCCCGATCTTCGTCACTCATCATGGCCCCCCATTATCTGCCGGTAGCGCTTCTGGTATTCCTCGTAGGGCAGGTTCTGCTGGCTAAGTTCGCGGATTTGTTGCTCCTTGTAGGCGCTCTCTGTTGGCATGCCAGAAGGGGTTGCTGCTGGCTGAGCGCGAAGTGTGCCCCTGGCGCTAGAGTCGCGCAGGTAGACCAGGGCGTCGGCGAACTCGCGGGCGCGCTGCTCGGAGCGAAAGTACACGTTGCGGGCTGTCACACCCTCGGCCAGGCGGATGGTCACGGCGTAACGGTTCTCTCGCCCGTTGCGCTTCGAGACTATTGGCACGCCCAGTGCCCGGAAGTAGATGCGCTGGTTGATCTCTTCAGTTCGCAAGAAGGTGGAGCCCAGGCCTAACGCTACGCCGCCGAACATCTGTGCTGTGCCTGTGGTAAGGCCGCGTGTAACGGTGCCATTTGATAGCCCGATAAACTCCTCGGTGACCATGGCGGTCTGCGGCTTCTCCTGGCTGTAGTCCTCATAGAAGCCTTGTTCGACCACAGATGCGGCCTGCTGAATTGTGATGCCCTGCGGTGCCACTGGGCTGTAACCGATCTGCGAATGACCGCAGCCGGCCAGCAGGATCGCAGCGGCCACATAAATTAATATGCGCACGGATTTTCTCCTTGTGCTGGCTATTTGAATGACTCGGGGATCTGCGGCACTTCGATGACCTGGCCGTTCTTCATCTTGAAGGATACGGCACGGCTTGCACCGGTGAAGCCGTTGGCGCGACTCCACACCCACATCTGCTCGTCGCCACGCGATGCTACGGAGTAGGGTGGCCCCATCAATCGGGTGACCTCGGCCTCAGTCATGCCGACCTTCACCTGGCGCGCGCTGTCGTAGCTGAAGTTGGTGCCGGCACAGCCAGCCAACAGCGCCAGTAGGGATGCAGCAATCAGTGTGCGCATGGTGACCTCCTCGTAACCGATACCTAGAAGATTGGCGGGAGCTTGGCGTCAATGACGTAGCCGATGATCGCCACGTTGTCAGTTACTGGAATAACGGGGAAGGCAGGATTCAGTGGCCGCAGGAAGCTATGGCCACCGTCGCGCAGGTACTGCTTGAAAGTGGTCTCGCCGGTATCCAGTAATTTGGCAACGTAGTACTTGCCGCTCGTAAGGTCGAAGCCCTCCGGCTTTACCAGAATTCGCATTCCGCTTGTAAAGGTAGGCTCCATCGACGGGCCGCTTACCTCCAGCCAATAACCAAAATCACCCGCATTGGCGCTTGAAGTAAGCCACTCATCTGCGTCGCCGGGGTTGAAGTTATCGCAAGATTCTTCCCAGCACCCTGCCGCCACCCAACTGATCAATGGGTACCCCTTAGCATCCCTGTGCGGTTGCGCAACTGCTCGCAAGTTGCTGTGCGCGCCGACCACTTCGCCGAGCGCCTGAACGAAGTCGTCGCCCGTGCGATGTGTTGTTCTGAGTAGGTCGCCCAAATCCAGATCTATGGCAGCAGCAATTTCCGACAGCCGCCGTGGCCGGGGCACGTTCTTATCAGACTCCCACGCCTGCACGGACTGAGGTGAGACGCCCAGGAGGCGGCCCAGCTCAGACTGATTAAGCCCTTTCTTTTCTCTTGCCGCGGCGATGCGGCGACCAATCTTTTCCATGGCGGAAAACATACAACCATGCGTTGTAGCAAGCATTGCAATTCTCACTTGTAAAATTGCCGCTTGAGCTGTAACTTTAAATTGTAGATAACAGCGGAGTCCGACAATGGAAGACAGCGCCATTCAGCGAGCAGCAAAAGCGGCAGGCGGGCAATCAGCCCTGGCCCGTGCTCTCGGGTGCACGCCTCAGGCGGTACAGCGCATGTGCGCAACCGGAAACGTGCCAGCCGAAAGGGTTATCAAGATCGAGGCTGCGAGCGGCGTTCCTCGCCACGAACTACGGCCTGATCTGTACCCGGCCGAATCCGCTGCTTAGCAAAAAGAGCCGAGACACCTCGCTCAAATCCAGCCCTGAGTTCTGAGCCCTGGCAAGGCTTGAGCAGCAACAGATTACGGTCCAGCCGCGCAGCGAACTGGACCCGCGTAGCAAGCGGCATCACCTCCAGCAGGGAGGCTACAAAGCCGCGAAGGGCAAGCAGTTCGCCCTGGAGTGATTCAACGGTCGGTTGCATGGGTAAGTCCCTGTCATTGATCGAGTGGTGACAGGTTGCCAGCGCGAAGTCGATGGCTCCACGGAAAGAAAATCGAGGATTTACGGATGGAAGACTTTCTGAGGGCGTGCCACGACGTGGTGAAAGACGCCGATACCAAGAAGCTCGCAGCCCTGATGAACATGCCGCAGATAAGCCTGCTGCAGCGCGTGAACCCGGACAACGACGGGCACTGGATGAACGCCAAGCACCTGTATGCCTTGCTGCTGCACTCCGGTGATATGCGCCCGCTCCAGGCCCTGGCCGGCGAGTTCGGTTTCGATCTGGTAGCGAAGGAGAAGACCGCGGCCACAACGCTGACCAGCGCTTTGCTGCACATGTCCGCCGAGGTCGCCGACGTGACCCGAGCCGTCACCGACGCCCTGGACGACGGCCATGTCTCGCAGACCGAGAAGGGCCTGATCAACCGTGAGCTGGCCGGTGCGCGCAAGAGCCTCGAAGTGCTCGAAGCATCGGTTAAGGCCGCCTGAATTTCAGGCACAAAAAAGCCACCGGGCAGGGTGGCTTAGATGGTGTAACGAACTGAGGTAATCCTAATGGCAAGGGCAAGAAACATCAAGCCGGCGTTTTTCAAGAACTACGAACTGGCTGACGCCGGGCCGATTGCACAAATTCTTTTTGCTGGTCTCTGGTGCCTGGCTGATCGTGAAGGCCGCCTGGAAGACAAGCCGCGCCTGATCAAGGCCGAGCTGTTCCCTTACTACGACTGCGACGTTAACGGTGAGTTAACCGTTCTTCAACGGTTAGGCTTCGTGCGTCGATACGTTACTGCCGGTGTATCCGTAGTTGAGGTGCTGAATTTCAAGAAACACCAAGCGCCGCACAACACCGAGAAGGCTTCAACCCTGCCTGCATTTGTAGAGGGGAGCGAGACACCAGCACCCTCGCAGGCCCCGGAAACAGTGGTTAACGGTGGATTAACGGTGGTTTCACCGTCCATTAACGATGGAAAAACCCCTGATTCTCTGATTCCTGATTCCCTCTCTTCTGATTCTCTGATTCCTGATTCTCCGATTCCGGAAGAAAAGCCCTTGCAGCTCGCTGCCGCTCCTGCGCCGCAGTCGAACGTCAAGACGCTTGAGCCAAAGCAGAGGCCGCCCAAGGCAAAGACCGAGCAGCAGCAAGCGAACGCAGCTACCTGGCAAGCCTATGCCGCCGCTTACTTCGACCGCTACAGCGTCGAGCCAGTCCGCAACGCCAAGGTCAATGCGCAGATAGGCCAGTTGGTCTCTCGGCTTGGCGCAGAGGAAGCGCCCCACGTTGCCGCCTACTTCGTATCCATCAACGACCAGTTCTACCTGCGCAGCCTGCATGACTTCGGTCTGCTGGTGAGCAAGGCCGAAGCCATCCGCACCCAATGGGCAACCGGCCGCCAGATGAACGGCCGCACAGCCCGCCAACTTGAAGACACCCAAGCCAACGTCAACGCAGCGCAGGAAGCCGCACGGCTGATCCGTGAGCGTGCCGAAGGGAGTAAGCGCAATGTTTTCCTTTGAAGAACAGGCCCAGCTCGCCGCCGCGGTGTGTGCAACGGCTGAAACCCTCGGCCAGACGCTAAGCGCGAACGCTGCCGACCTGATGGCCCAGGACCTGGCCTGTTATCCAATCGCCGACATCGCCGCCGCGCTGCAGGCCTGCCGCCGGGAGCTGACCGGCAAGCTCACCCTGGCCGCTATCCTGCAGCGCGTCCAGGCTGCCGATGGCCGACCAGAGCCGAACGAGGCATGGGCCCTAGCCCTGGCCGCATCGGACGAACACGACAGCGTGGTGCTGACCGACGAAATCCAGCTGGCCCTCGGCGCTGCCCGGGCCGTGCTGGAAGCGGGCGACAAGATCGGGGCGCGCATGTCGTTCCTGTCGGCCTACCAGCGCCTGGTCGACACCGCCCGCCGCGAAGGCACCCCGGTGAAGTGGTCGCTGTCGCCTGGATTCGACGCCCAGCGCCGCCTGGTCGCAGTCGAGGAAGCCGGCCGCCTTGGCCGCCTGCCTGCGCACATTGTCCGCGAGCACGTCGCCCAGCTCACTCACGAACCGATCACCCGGGACGGCCAGGCCATCGCCGGCCTGCTGACCGGGAAAGGCCCTGCGCCATCTGAGGCTCTGCGCGCCAAGTGGCAGGCCGTGAAAAACGACATCCAGGCCGCCCGCCGCCGTCGAGAAGTCCAGCGGCTATGGGATGCCCGGAAGGAACGCCGCGCGCTCGCCGCCAAGAAGCGGGCTGTGGCCGATGCCATCAACGCGAAGCAGGAGCAGACCCATGCCTAAGCCATCCCGTGAATTCATCGCCAGCCTTGAAGTCGGCAGCGCCGTAAACGTCGACAACGGCTCAGCCGGTTTTGTCCGCGCCAAGGTCACTCGCATGACCGACAAGGTTCTGTTCATCCGCTACGGCAAGGAGACGCGCCGGTTCTCGAAGGCCGATGGCGGCACCCTGAACTCGCCGAGTTCCAGCAAGGCGTGGCTGGCTCCAGTGGAGGTGGCGTGATGGACCAGCCAAAGTTCGCGATTGGCGAAATAGTTATTTTGCAGAGCAAAAGGTTTCCAGAGTTGAACGGCGAGTACCCGGTTGTTGATGTGCTGGCTCCCGGCGAAAGCACGCTGGTTGATGGTGTGCTGATGGTCAATTCCCAAAGCAGGTTTGGTTACAGCCTTGGCGTGCGTGCAGTGGGCCATTCTGGATGGTGGTGTGAATCGGCCCTTAGAAAGCGCCACCAGCCCGGCGAATACAGCTGGCAAGACCTGAAAACCATCCTGCACCTCCCGGTGTCGCGCACCGAGCTGGCGCGACTGGATAAGGAGGTGGCCCATGCGTGACCTCCCCGCAATCGAATACACCCGCCAATACCACGCTCTCCGCGCCCAGATCGAAAAGATGGTACGCCAGGGCTGGAGCATTTCAGGCCGTGACCCTGTGCGCCTTGAGTGCTGCGGCCGGGTTATGCAGGTTCGCGGGGGAGCGCTGATCAATGGCTAGCTGCGAAAAAGTCAGCGTGAACAGCGCGGCCAGGCTGTCGGAGGCGATCACCAAGCTGACCGCTGCCTTCCGTGAGCATAAGTTCGTCGTGGTGAGCTATCGCCCAGGCAAGGACCGCACCCTCGACCAGAACGCCCTCTGGTTCGCCATGTACCAGCGTATCGCCCAGATGACGCAGATCGGCGACGTAGAGGATGCCCGCCGCTACTGCAAGCTGCACTTCGGCGTGCCGATCATGCGCAAGGCGTGCGAGGACTTCCGCCACGCCTGGAACGTGTCATTCCTGCTGCTGACCTACGAAACCAAGCTGGAGCTGATGGGGCCTTGCGCGCTGTTCGGCCCTGATGGTTTCCCAGTCACCCGCCTGTTCAATCGCGCGCAGGGCATCGCATACACCGATCAGATCGTGGCCGAGTTCAGCGCCAAGGGTGTGGTCTTTGATGATTTGCTGAGTCAGGAGGCCGCATGATCGAGCCAATGCACACCCTTGTTCACCGCTACCCGCCAAACGATAAGGGCCGAGACTTCGCTGTCGGCGACATTCACGGGCACTTCACGCTATTGCAGGAGGCGCTGGATAGGGTCGAGTTTGATCCAGAGATTGACCGCCTGTTCTCCGTCGGCGATTTGGTCGACCGTGGGCCGGAGTGCCGCCAGGTGCTCAACTGGTTGGCAAAGCCCTGGTTTCACCCGGTGCGCGGCAACCACGACGACTACGTGTGCCGCTTCGACACCTGCGACGTGGACAACTGGATCTACAACGGCGGCACCTGGTTTGCCGGTCTGAACTGGGATGAGCAGCGCGAGTTCGCGGCGCAGTTCCGTGATCTGCCCGTGGCCATTGAAGTCGAGACGGCCGGCGGCCTGGTTGGCATTGTGCACGCCGATTGCCCTTTCCCGAGCTGGGCGCAGCTGATCGACGAACTGGGCAATCCTGAGTCAGCCAAGCGCCTGAAACTGGTGAAGAACACGCTCATGTGGTCGCGCAGCCGGATCGAGCAGAACGACGAAGACCATGTTGAGGGTCTGCGCGCATTGGTCTGTGGCCACACGCCGCTCAAGCACCCGGTCGTGCTGGGCAACGTGCACCACATCGACACCGCCGGCTGGATGCCGGGGAAGGGTGGCTACTTCACCCTGCTGAACCTGAACACGCTCGAAACCATCCCGCCGATGCCGGCCAAGATCGACTGGGAGGCCGCATGAGAAACAACACGGCGTTTTTCATGCTTGCCTGCATTCTCACTCTCGCGCTGATCTTCGTACTTGGCGTCATTGGCTTCACCCCGAAGAATCCCGAGTGGTGGGCAATCGTGGCGCTTGCTGATGCCATTGGCGTCTGCTGCTTCCTTTGGGGAGACGGTGCATGAGCCTCCCAACCAAGCCCCCACGCCCGAAGACCTGCCGCAACCCAGCCTGCGCCGCCAAATTCACCCCGCAACGCTTGGGCCAAGCCGTATGCAGCCCCAAGTGCGGCCTAGCCATCAAGGACGTGAACAAGGACAAGGCCCGCAAGGCAATTGATCAGGTGGAGCGCAAGCAGATTCGCGCGGCCAAGGAGCGGGTCAAGTCTCGCGGCGATTACGCCAAGGAAGCACAGGTGGCAATCAACCGCTATGTCCGCCTGCGCGATTCCGGACTTGGCTGCGTCAGCTGCGATAAACCTGCCAGCTGGGCTGGCCAGTGGCACTGCTCGCATTTCCGTAGTGTTGGCGCGGCCCCGCACCTGCGCTTCAACCTGCTGAACATGCATAAGGCCTGCTCTGTTTGTAACAACCACCTAAGCGGAAACATCGCTGGCTACCGGCCTCGACTGATTGAAAGGATCGGCCAGGCGCGAGTCGAGTGGCTTGAGTCCTGTCAGGGGCGGGCAGGCCATGACATTGCGTACTTGAAAAGGCTCAAGGCCATTTTCACCAAAAAAGCCAATCGTCTTCAGCGGCGAGCAGGGGAGGCCCATTCATGGATAGCAATGTGAATCTGATTCGAGAATTTGTTGCTGAGGTGAGTGGCTACAAAAGATCGATGGGGCTGTTTCGCTGCCCCGACTGCTCTGCTGAATTTGAGTCGCGCATGGAAAGACTGACTGTCATGACGGGATTCTGCACTCCGTGCGTGAACAAGCGCGCAGGCAAGAAGCGTTCGACTCATGGGCTTAACAACGCAAACAGCAGGCTCCACGTCACCTGGGCAAACATGAAGCGCCGATGCCTTAGCCCGAGAGGTCCCGAGGTTGAGAAGTACGCCGGGGTAACGCTCTGCGAGGAATGGATGAGCTTTGAGCCATTCATGGAGTGGTCTCTCGCGAACGGATACACCGATCAGTTAACGCTTGATCGCATTGAATCGAGCAAAGGCTATGAGCCTGGAAATTGCCGATATGCCGATTACAACGTGCAGGCAGCAAACAGGAAGCTGACAGACAAGAACACAAGCGGCCACGTAGGGGTTTCTTGGAGCAAAGGAAAGTGGGCGGCAAAGGTTCAGTGGAAGAAGAAGCAGATCCACCTGGGGCGCTTCAAAAAGATCGAAGACGCCGTAAAGGCAAGAAACGATTACTTGGTCGCCAATGAACTGCCGCACACAAGGGCTTAGGACGATGACCGAAGACCTGCAGGGCATCAAGGCCCATTACCGCGCCCTGGTGCGCCAGATGAAGAGGAAGTCAGCGTGAAAGAATCGATTATGCGGTTTATGGGCATCTGGAGTTACGAGCCAAGCAACAAGGGTCGGAAGAGCTATTGGTCTGCGCGCGCTAGCTGGGGCGAGGTTGCAGGTCGCCCTGGACTCGCATTCGGCTTTGTGCTGAATGATCGCCGGTTCCTGCTCAATTTCTGCTTGGGCTGGCCCGTTTTTTACATCCGCCTGCGCTTCTTCGAGCGCTGGATGGGTGAGGCGCGGGACTGCATGGGCGACCGTTGGGGGTTTTCTCTCGTAGACGGCCATGCGATCCACCTCAACTGGCGCGATAAGACCAAGATCATTGACCTGCCCTGGTCATGGAGTGTTCACCGCAAGAGCCAGCTGCTGGCCGATGAGTCGTGGTCGCATGAGTTCTTCAGGAAGGGAGGCCGGCTCAGCTGGGAAGAGCAGAAGGCGCTCGATCTCTGGAAGAAAGACCTGCCATACACCTACGTTCTGAGCTCTGGAGAGGTGCAGGAGCGCCGGGCCGTCATTCGTGTTGAGGAATGGGAAAGTCGCCGACGCTGGTTGAAGTGGTGCCCTCTGTTCGCCCGCGTCACGCGCTCTATCTGGGTTGAGTTCAGCGGTGAGGTGGGCGAGGGAACTGGATCCTGGAAGGGCGGCACTATGGGTTGTGGCTACGACCTACTGCCAGGCGAAGCGCCAGAGGAATGCCTGCGCCGCATGGAGCGCGACCGGAAATTCAACCGCTAGAGGGCCAGGCCATGAGCGACAGCAAAGTCACCCCAATAGGCACCAAGGTCGACCGTCTCGGCCAGCAGCTGAACATGCACGAAGCCATGCAGGAAGAGCTGCGCCAGGTGTTGGCAAAATACACCGACCTCGGCCTGATGCAGATTTTCATCTCGGATGCGTTCGCCGAAGTAGACGCAGAGGCTCGCATGGGGCCGCTGGCCATGATCTTTGATGGGGATGAGCCTGCATGAGCAAGGAAACCAACCCGAAGGACCAGCTGGGCAGCCTGAAACTTCCGCTGCACCTCTGGCCAATGTCCGCCACGGCATTCGGCTGCATCGGCCTGGCCAACGGCATGCTCAAGTACGGCCGGTCGAACTGGCGGCATGCGGGTGTGCGGCCATCGATCTACGTGGACGCTGCAATGCGCCACCTGACTGACTGGTTTGAAGGCAATGAAGTAGATCCCGAAGACGGCGTGCACAACCTGGCCGGCGCGCTGGCCTGTCTGGCGATTCTGGTGGACGCCAAGGTCACCGGGAAGCTGGTGGATGACCGGAACTTCAATGGGGCGGGGTGGCGCGAGGCGAGGGCGCTTATGGAGCCTCATATGTCACGCCTGCTGGACATTCACGCCGGAAAGTCACCCAAGCATTACACCATCGCCGATGCCGCACAGGAGCAAGCCCAATGACAGCCCGCAAGCACTCGGATGAGCAGATGAAGGAAGCGCTGACCGGTCGAACGGTTGCCCAGGCCGCCAAGCTGCTCGGCCTGCATGAGCGGAACCTGTACGCCCATAAGGCCCGGTTTGCGCGCCAGGGGTGGAGTCCTGAACACGACATGACCAAGGTTGTCCCTGATGGCTTCCACCTCAAGGGTACTTCCACCCTGTACGGCGACGACGGCAAGCAGAAGCTCCAGTGGGTGAAGACCAACATCGATCATGAGCGCCAGCGCGAGCTGTTCATCGCCGCGGCCGAGGCAATGGCCGCCGAACTGCCGCAGGTCGAATCGGTTTCCGGGCCGCTGATCACCCTGGCGCACCTGATGGCCATCTACCCCATCGGTGATGCCCACATTGGAATGAGGGCTTGGGGCGAGGAAACGCAGGGCGACAGCTGGGACATGACCGAGGCCGTGCGCGTGCAGTGTGGCGCGATGGCGGCCCTGGTAGACCTGGCCCCACCGGCAGAGCAGGCGGTGATCATCAACCTTGGCGACTGGCTGCACGCAGACAACATGGAAGGCATGACCAGCCGCTCGGGCCACGTCATGGATCTGGATGGCCGCTACGCCAAGATGATCGACGTAGGCATGATGGTCATGAGGCAGTGCATCACCTCGGCGCTGCGCAAGCACAAGACCGTCCGTGTGATCAATGTGGTGGGCAATCACGACGACACCGGGGCGCTCTGGATGAGCGTGGCCCTGCGCCACACCTACGAGAACGAGCCCCGCGTCCTGATCGACAAGGCACCGGCGGCATTTCACTACATCGAGCACGGCAAGGTGCTGATCGGTACCCACCACGGCCATACCTGCAAGATCGAGCGTCTGCCCGGCGTCATGGCGGCAGACCAGGCCAAGGCATGGGGCCGAACCGAGTTCCGCTACTGGTACCTGGGCCACGTCCATCACCAGAGCGTCAAGGAATACGCCGGCGTCACCGTCGAGAGCTTCAACACCCTGACCGCGAAGGATGCCTATGCAGCATTCGGCGGCTACCGTGCGCGGCAGAACATGAAGTGCATCGTCATGCACAGCGAATTCGGCGAAGTGGCCCGCCATACGGTGAGCCCGGACATGCTCAAGGGGGATGCAGCATGATACTGAACAGCGCACGCAGCGGGTGGCACGATGCTTTCTACATGCCGTGGGATTCGACCATGGCGCACTCCCTGGAACTGGCCCAGCTCGAGTGCTCGGTCCAGAAGACCGCCAAGCGGATCAACGCGAACCACGCCGCGCACCAGGCCCTGGCAGGCTACATCCAACAGGCAATCGACACCCTGCGCAGCGATGTGCGCGCCTTCGGTCACTGGATGTACAACCCGCTGGCGAACAACGATCACCGCGAGTCGGCAGAGGCTCTGGTATTCGCCGGGGCTATGTCGCGTATCGCCCGGATGACTGCCAAGAAGGCCGAGCGCGCTGAGTATGTCGCCCGGGGCGTTCTTTACCGGTACCGCCGCATGCACCAGGGCGGCCAATCGTCGGCACCTGACCCGCTGTCGTCGCCGGAGGGTTTCCGTGCCGCGCTGCTGGACGTTTACGGGGTGCACCTGGTGTCGGAAAACTGGGCGCGTGAATGGCAGCCGTTCGTGCAGATATGCTTTGACGTGTGCAACGACATAGACAGGATGGCTCTGGGCCCTGTGGCCGTTGTGGTCAACCAGATGAAGGATGAAGCGCATGCAGCATAACGGCATAAAAATGTCGTAAACACACGCTTTACATTCCCGTTCGGCTAGTTGATACTGGATTCTAGTTTGTGGCTCTGCCCCCAAGGCAAAGCCACCCAGAAACCCCGGCCGTTGCGCTGGGGTTTTTCGTTTCTGCTCCAGCCAAACGGCAGGAGGTCGCCATGCACAAGACACTGGTTCTTGCGGCGATCCTTCTGTGCGGCTGCGCCAATCCTCCACTGCGCCAATTCAACACCGCTCAGGCCGACCACGTCCGCCAGGTGATGGAGCAGTGCGCCGCGATCATCGCGCAGCTGTCCTTCATGCTGCCGCCAGATCAGGCCGATTGGCACTACCAGCGCTGCCTGGTGCAGAACAACGCGACTATCTGATCCGCTGCTCCCCAGCGCCTTGCCGGCGTCACACCCGGCCTTTTTATTCCTTGGCATGTAGCTCAGCGGTAGAGCACCCGGCTGTTAACCGGGCGGTCCTTGGTTCGATCCCAAGTTTGCCAGCCAATTACGCCACTCAAGCATTGATGGTGATGCAGTCGCCTCGTAAGCGAACGACACAAGGTTCGAATCCTTGGAGTGGCACCAAGCAAGGCACCACGCCTCTGCCGGTTCGATAGGCATGCTCAAATCGGTGCCGCCAAACAAACGCAAGCCCGGCCGGCGAAGGCCAAGGTCACGCCTATGAGAGCCAGAGACATGACAGAGCCAGCATCTACCGCATTCGGCGGGATCGCGCTGTACAAGCTGGGCGTCCTGGGCGCAGGTGCTGCTGTCCTGGTCACCATTGTGGTGATGGCCATGACCCTGCCGAAGACCGTGCGCGAGTTCGTTGTGGCGATGATCTGCACGGTGGTGTCGAGCATCGCCGGTGGCGCGTTCGTCATCCGCTGGTTCGAGCTGCAGCACTTCGCGAACGATGACATCGGCGTGATTGCGCTGGCCGGCATCATCTTCGTCTGCGGCCTCCCGGCCTGGGTCATGGTTCGCGGCTGGTTCGTCTATGCCGAGCTGAGTAAGCACATGAGCCTGCCCGACATGATCCGTGAGCTTAAAGCGGTGGTGTGGAAATGAACGCTAAAGGCGTACTTGAGCTTGTGATTGTCCTTTCTGCGCTCGCCGGATGGGTGGCTATCGAAGCCGTCCTGTGGGTCGTCTCTCATATCACAATTGGCTGGATCTGGTAGCCCTGGAGTGAGCTGATGGCCTGGACAATCCCCGCAGTTCTCATAGCGCTGGCGGTGGGTTTCTGGGCGCTATCCCACCGCGCCACTGATGAGCTGGTCGCCTGGTGCCGCTTCCTGCTGGCCTGCTTCCTGTTGCTGCTGGCCCTGATCTATGCCGTGGCGCTGACTGTGCGTTGGATGATGTCGTGATTTGTAGAATTTGGGCCTCTTGAGCGATCGGGAAGGCCTTTAGTAGAGAGAAAGGAGATACGCAATGAGCCTTATGTACACCATCAAATGCATCAGCCAGAACGGTGATCAGTATTGCCACCCATGCTGCGGCCCATATCGGGTTGAGCGCGACGATAGCCAGCAATGCTCAGGTTATATGCTGGTCCTCGACTGCGATGAGGGCGTCCACTTCAGCACCATGGACTACCCAACCATTTACATCGAGAACGCTGAAGGGAAGACCATCAATCTTGTTCGTGGGCCAGAGCTGAAAGACGGTCCACGTGAAGGCGGCGTCCAGTGACAGGCACTATCAGCCGCATCTACTCGGCCCGGCCGGTGAGCGAAGAGGCGAACGCCGCTCTTGTGGAGTTCGCCAACGAGATGGCGGCCGCGATAAACAAGGCCAAGCAGGCCGGGATACTTCAAGGCTTTCTGGTCGCCACACTGGCCGGGCACTTCCACCAAGAGACGGCCAACATGCTGGCTGCGGGGGATGAGTAGTGGCCAGAACCAAGCACACACTCATCGCTGAGGTGAAGTTTGCCTGGTGGTGGAAGTTCTACGTTGTCGGCGTTGTTGCAATGGCTCGCCTGACCGGCCTGGGCGTTTGCCCGGAAAAGCTGGACTACTGGTTTCGTAAAGCAGCGACAATTCACTTCAAGGCGTCCAAGTGAACACCAGGCCAATGCCGCCCGCCGACCTGCTGGAATGCCCGGGCATACGGTTAAGCCCAGCCCCTGAAGTATGGGAATGGCTCACTGCCGAGATCCTTGCCGACACAGGCAGCATCCATAACGAAGATCACGCCCACCTGATTGATGGCGACATTCGCATCATGTGGGCATCAAGCGGGTTCGCGAAGCAGGGCAGGGTTGTGCTGGGCCAGGCCGAACAGGTTGCGTTCCGCGCAGGCGGTTGGCAGAAAGCCCGGATGGAGCAGCAGATGCTGGATTGGTTCGGCGAAGTGCCGGCCTTCATTATCACCCTGGCCGCCGACTTCTGCGCCACCTGCACTGACCTTGAGTTCTGCGCCCTGGTGGAGCATGAGCTGTACCACATCGCCCAGGCGACAGATAACGAAGGCTCCCCCAAGTTCACGGAAGAGGGAATGCCCAAGCTTGAGATGCGCGGGCATGACGTCGAAGAGTTCATTGGTGTCGTTCGCCGCTACGGCGCGAGCACTGAGGTTCAGGCCTTGGTAGACGCCGCAAATCAGCCTGCCGAGGTCGCCAAACTGCATATTGCGAGGGCTTGCGGAACCTGTCTGCTCAAGTCGGCCTGAAATTTGACAGGCACTAGACGGAATCCAAACTATGGCAACCCTGAATAACGAGGTGAAGGCCTTCATCGTTCAGGCGCTGGCCTGCTTTGACACCCCGTCGCAGGTGGTGCAAGCCGTCAAGCAAGAATTTGACATCGATGTCACCCGGCAGCTGGTTGAGTCGCATGACCCAACAAAGCGGGCAAGCAGGACGCTCGCGGCAAGGTGGCAGACCCTGTTCCACGACACTCGCAAGCGCTTTCGCGAGGACACGGCAGATATCCCGATAGCCAACCGCGCCTTCCGGCTACGCGCCCTGGGCAGGATGGCCGAGAAGGCCGAGAACATGCGCAACATGGCGCTGACTGCTCAGCTGCTGGAGCAGGCCGCCAAGGAGTGCGGCGATGTCTACGTGAATCGCCACAAGAAAGCCGATCAGGACGACGACGAACCACTCCCGAGCCGAGTTGAGGTGACGGTGGTGGACGCGAGAAAGCCTGATGCCGACGCTTAACGTCCCGCAGGCTGAGTTCATCCAGCTGCCACACAAGTTCCGGGCATTCGTTGCCGGGTTCGGGTCGGGCAAAACCTGGGTCGGTTGTTCGGCGCTTTGCCGGCACTTCATGGAGTGGCCTGGCGTGAACGCTGGGTACTTCGCTCCGACTTACCCGCAGATCCGCGACATCTTCTACCCGACCATCGACGAGGTGGCATTCGACTGGGGGCTGAAGACGAAGGTCAACCAGGCGAACCACGAAGTTCACTTGTACGGAGGCCGGCGGTACCGCGGCACTGTGATATGCCGGTCGATGGAGAAGCCGCAGACGATTGTCGGCTTCAAGATCGGCCACGCGCTGGTCGATGAGCTGGACGTGCTGACCGCCATCAAGGCGCAGCAGGCCTGGCGCAAGATCATCGCCCGGATGCGCTACAAGTTGGACGGGTTGAAGAACGGGGTCGACGTTACGACCACACCGGAGGGCTTCAAGTTCGTCTTCCAGCAGTTCGTGAAGCAGCTGCGCGACAAGCCAGCGGCACAGGCGATGTACGGACTGGTGCAGGCAAGCACGTTCGACAACGAGCTGAACCTGCCAGAGGACTACATACCGTCGCTGCTGGAGTCATATCCCGAGCAGCTGATTCAGGCCTATCTGCGAGGCCAGTTCGTCAACCTGACCAGTGGGACGATCTACCACACCTACAACCGCAAGCTGAACGCGAGCATGGAGGTGGTCGAGCCTGGCGAGCCGATATTCGTCGGCATGGACTTCAACGTCGGCAAGATGGCGGCAATAACCCACGTCAAGCGCCTTGGCTTGCCGCACGCGGTCGATGAGATCGTGAACGCCTACGACACGCCGGACATGATCAGGCAGCTCAAAGAGCGGTACTGGCTGTATGCCGAAGGCCAGTACAAGCCGACGCGGGAAATCAGGATCTACCCAGATGCATCGGGCGATTCACGCAAGTCGGTGAACGCCAGCGAGACGGACATCGCGCTGCTCAAGCAGGCAGGCTTCAAGGTCATCGCGCCGGCGGCCAACCCGCCAGTGAAAGACCGAATTAACGCCATGAACGGCATGTTCTGCAACGCACAGCAGGAGCGCCGCTATCGGGTGAACGCCGACAAGTGCCCGACCTATGCCGACGACCTCGAGCAGCAGGTGTGGGGCGCTAACGGCGAACCGGACAAGAGCCAAGGTAACGACCACCGGCCAGACGCCGGAGGCTATTTCATCCACAAAGAATACCCAATCGTCAAACGCACCGCCTCCAGCACCCCACTCAGGATGTAACCGCATGGCCAACGACCCAAGTACAGCCATTCCCGCAGTCGTAGACATGCAGGAAGACTGGGTAATCGTTGACGCGCTGCTGGGCGGCACTAAGGCCATTCGCAAGGCGGGCACCAAGTTCCTGCCGAAGTGGCCGAAGGAGGAGCAGGACGCCTACGAATCGCGCCGCGACGCTTCGACCCTGCTGCCGGCGTACAGCGAGACCGTGCAGAACATGACCGGCCGCGTGTTTGCCGAGCCAATCGTGCTTGGCGAGACCGTGCCGGCGCAGATCAAGACCTACGCAGAGAACATCGACCGCCAGGGCAACAACCTGCAGGTCTGGGCGCAGACCTTGTTCAGTGGCGGCCTGGGCTACGGCTTGTGCCATGTGCTTGTCGATTACCCGCAGACGGCTGCCCCGGATGGCTCCACCCGCCTGGTCACCAAGGCTGACGAGATCAAGGCCGGAGTCCGCCCCTATACGGTCATCATTCGCCACAGCCAGGTTCTCGGCTGGAAGGCCAAGACCGCGGGCGGCGAGCATGTATTGACCCAGTTCCGCTTCATGGAGTCGGTCGAAGAGCCAGACCCCGAAAACGAATTCTTGACCAAGCAGGTCGATCAGGTCCGCGTCCTGGAACCCGGCCTGTGGTTCACCTACCGCAAAGTGAAGACCGAAGGCGGCAAAGAAGAGTGGCAGGAGCACGAAAGGGGCACTACCACCCTCGACAAGATCCCGCTCGCCACGCTCTACACCAAGCGCACCGGCTTTATGACCGCCACGCCTCCCCTGATGGAGCTGGCGCACCTGAATATCAAGCACTGGCAGTCCCAGAGCGATCAGGACAACATCCTGCACGTCGCCCGGGTGCCGATGCTCGCCGTGATCGGCATCGAGGACGAGAGCTGGGAGATGAAGGTCGGCACAAGTACCGCCACCAAACTCCCGCGTGAAGGCGACATGAAGTGGGTCGAGCATACCGGCAAGGCCATCGAGGCCGGCCGCCAATCGCTGCAGGACCTGCTCGACGACATGCGCATCGCTGGTGCCAAGCTGCTGCACAAGGAGAAGCAGGCGACCAAGACTGCGGCCCAGGCCGAGGAAGAGGCCGCCCAGGAGATGAGCCCGCTGGAGACCATGGCTGGCCAGCTAGAAGACTGCCTTGACCAGGTGCTGCAGCTGTTCGCCGAGTGGATGAAGCTGCCGAGCGGCGGCAACTGCCAGGTGAATGGGAACTTCGATGTCGATTACGCACCAGAAACGACCTTGCCGCTGCTCAAGGGCATGGTCGACGCGCGCTACCTGTCGCAGCAGACGCTGTTCGGCGAGGTCCAGCGCCGCGGTGTGCTGAATGGCGATCTGAAGTGGGATGACGAGCGCGAGAAGATCGCCGAACAAGGGCCGGGTCTGGGCGCGATAGGCCGGACCAATGGCAACGGTTAACCAGAAGCTGCAATCGGCATCCATAAACCACCAGATCGACCTGCAGCACCTGAGTAATGCAGAGGTCGCCAAGATCGTTGCCTTGCTCAATCGTGTCGATACTGATCTGGCTGCCAGATTGACAGCGGCAGTCGAGCGCCTGGGCGAGGATCGATTCACCGTTCAGTACATGGAAGCGATGCTGGCCTCGGTTCGCGACCTGAACCGCCAGATTTACGCCGAGGTTGCAGCGCAGGTTACGACCGACCTGCAGGCTTTGGCCGAGTATGAGCTGAGCTACCAGCAGCAACTGTTCACCACAGTGATTCCTGCCCCGGTGTTCTCGGCCGTGCCGCTGGTAGGCGTGACCCTTGACCAGGTGCGCGCCGCGGCGTTCAGCCGGCCATTCCAGGGCAAGCTGCTCAGCGAGTGGCTGGCCGATGTGGAGGTGGGCAGGGCGGCGCAGATCCGCGACTCGATACGCATCGGCATGGTCAGCGGGCAGACAACTGCCGAGATCGTGCGCGGCATTATGGGCCTGCGTTCGAATGGCTACGTTGACGGTCTGCTGAACCGCAGCCGGCAGGATATCGAAGCGGTCGTCAGAACAGCGATCAGCCATGTTGCCCAGGGCGCGCGTGATGCGTTCTACCTGGCCAACGACGATTTGATGGCCGGCGTTAAGTGGCTGAGTACACTGGACGGCCGCACCTCAGAGCCTTGCAGGCTTCGCGATGGGCTGGCTTACACCAACGACACGCATCGCCCGGTCGGCCACAGCGTTCCCTGGCTCTCGGGCCCTGGCCGCTTGCACTGGCAATGCCGCAGCACCTCGACGCCGATCATCAAGGCATGGGAAGAGCTGGGCCTGACTGCAGAGGAAATCGGGGAAGGCACCCGCGCCAGCCTGGATGGGTATGTGCCGGAGTCGACCACCTACGGCAAATGGCTGAAAGATCAGCCAGCGGCACGGCAGGATGAAGTGCTAGGCCCTACGCGCGGCAAGCTGTTTCGCAGCGGCGGCCTGGAGCTGGATCGGTTCTACAACGACAAGGGCAAATACCTGACCATCGACCAGCTGCGCGAGCGAGATGCGGCTGCATTCGAGAGGATTGCGGCGTAAGATCAACCGCATGACTGACCGCCCAACCTTCCACGTCATCCAAGGCACGCCAGCCCCTGACACTGCTCAGGAGAAGGTGCGCAAGCGCGTGCGGGCGATGGCCAGGCCGCCAGGTATGCCACAGTGCGTCAGGTGCGGCGGGCGTGAGTACATAGAGTCGAAGATCGGTGCAGGGAAGGGGGCGACAAAGCAGCGGCTTTGCGTGCTCTGCCTGCTCGGCGGCGAACGGATTGTGATGACCTGAGTGCGTGGGAGCGGTGATCGAATGATTGATATTCCAGATATAAGTCGCCAGGCCTATGTGGCTGCAAATGACCAGCAGAAGAAAGTAATCGAAAACACCTTTAAAGCCCTGAGGATTGCAGAGCAATGCATCTTTAGCGCGAGGGCTACTACCAAAGCTCAAGCAATATCCGATTACTTTCAATTGGAGGCCATGGCCGCGACTCCAGCCGCCCAGTTCCTTCCGCCCAATTTTCAACTGCCAGAGGCGTAATGGGTGATCAGAAAGCTGATTCGCGCGTTATTCGGTAGCGGCTATGCAGATGGCGGCTATACCCATTCCGGTAGCGCTGAGCACACGCGCATGATGGAGTCTTGGGATAAGCGTCTACGCCCAGGCAACGGCGTTATTCATAAGCCCCAGCCATGCCGCAAGAAGCTAGCTCCAGGTCAGTGGTGGTCCTTCTGCGGCGAAACCGATATGGGCCAGACCGCGCCTGCGCTGTGCACTGAGTGCGGCGGGGAGTACAGGTTGGCCGAATAGCAAACCGAACACCCAGGCCCGCCACTGAGCGGGCTTTTTCATACCCAATTTTCAGCCTCGGCACTCGCCGGGGCTTTTTTATGCCTGATCGGCGGATGTCGTAGGGCGACCGGTGCGGATGCACTACTGATGGGCGGATGCCCGGAGACCAACCCATGAAATTGAAACTCGACGAGCAAGGCCACGTGGTACTGCAAGACGGCAAGCCGGTTTATATCCACGACGACGGTAAGGAGGTGGCATTCGACGCCCCCGCCACTGTCGCCACGATCACCCGGCTGAATGGCGAAGCCAAGGTTCACCGCGAAGGCAAAGAGGCCGCTGAGAAGCTGCTGAAGGGCTTCGAGGGGATCGAGGACGGCGCTGCCGCCAAGAAGGCGCTCGAACTGGTAGCAAACCTCGACGCGAAGAAGCTGGTGGATGCCGGCGAGATCGAGCGGGTGAAGGGTGAAATCAGCAAGGGCTATCAGGCCCAACTCGACGAGCTCGGCACCAAGGCGACCAAATTCGAACAGCAGCTCTACGAAGAGAAGATCGGCGGCTCGTTCAGCCGTTCCAAGCTCATCGCGGACAAGCTGGCCATCCCCGCAGACCTCGTACAGGCCCGATTCGGCCAGGCGTTCAAGATCGAAGACGGCAAGACCGTCGCCTATGACCAGCACGGCAACAAGATTTACAGCCGCGTGCGTCCTGGCGAGATCGCTGACTTCGACGAGGCCCTGGAAGCACTCGTTGAGCAGTATCCGCACCGCGACAGCATCCTGAAAAGCTCCGGCCAGTCTGGCTCGGGTGCTTTGCCTGGCGCTGGCGGTAACGGTGGCAAGAAAACCTACACCCGTGCGCAGTTCACTGCCTTGAGCCCAGCCGAACAGGCTACCGCGGCCAAGGAAGCCACTATCACGGACTGACAACCCATCAGTGACCCCTGGCCCGCATTTGCGGGTTTTTTCATTCCAAGGAGCCCGCAATGGCTAACACTCTGACAAGCCTCATCCCTGATATGTTCGAAGCGATCGACCAGGTGTCGCGCGAGCTGACCGGTTTTATCCCGGCCGTCTCCCGCAACTCCGGTGTAGAGCGCGCCGCACTCAATCAGCAAGTCCTGGTGCCGGTTACCACCGCCGCCAGCTCTGCCGACAACACCCCGGGCGTTACCGCGCCCAACACTGGTGACACCACCGTCGACAACGTCGCGGTATCGATCACCAAGTCCAAGCACGTTCCGGTTCGCTGGAATGGCGAGGAAACCCGCGGCCTGCAGAATGCCGGCACCTTCTCCACCATCCAGGCCGATCGCTTCTACCAGGCGATGCGCACCCTGGTGAACGAGATCGAGGCCGACCTCTGGGGTGAAGCCTACAAGAACGCCAGCCGCGCCTACGGTGCAGCCGGCACCACTCCGTTCGCTACTGCTGCCGACATGACCGACTTTGCCGGCGTGCTGCGCATCCTGGAAGAGAACGGCGCACCGACCAACGACCTGCAGATGGTTCTGGGCCACGCCGCAATCGGTAACCTGCGCGGCAAGCAGTCTGGCCTGTTCAAGGTGAACGAGGCTGGTTCCAGCGACATGCTCCGCAACGGCATGACCGACCGCATCATGGGCATGGCCATCCGTCACTCGCACCAGATCGGCTTGCACACCAAAGGCACTGGCGCGAACTACGTGACCGACGGCTCGACCGCGGTTGGTGCGAGCAATGTGGCGCTGATCGCCGGCACCGGAACTGTGCTTGCTGGTGACGTGGTGACCTTTGCCGCGGACAGCGCCAACAAGTACATCGTCAATACCGGTGTTGCGGCCCCTGGCACCATCAGCCTCGGCAAGCCGGGCGCTCGCGTGGTCATCCCGACTGCGAACGCTCTGACTGTCGGCAACAGCTACACCCCGAACGTGGCCTTTGCCCGCTCGGCAATCGTTCTCGCTACTCGCGCCCCAGCGCTGCCGGAAGGTGGTGACTCGGCCGATGACGTGATGATGATCACCGACCCGCGCACCGGCCTGTCGTTCGAAGTGGCTGTTTACCGCCAGTTCTTGCAGACCGTGTACCACGTCCGCCTGGCTTGGGGTTACCGCGCCATCAAGTCGGAACACATCAGCCTGCTGATGGGTTAATCCACCACAACGACAACCAGGGGCTTCGGCCCCTGCGTTGTTTCTGGAGATAGTGAAATGGCTGGACTTACCAAAGAACAGAAAGCTGCCAAGGCCCTACTGGCCAAGGCTGTGGAGCTGAGCGGCGTCACCGCCGAAGAATTCGCCAAGCTGTCTGCCGAAGAGCAGGCCGCCTTCACCGCCAAGGCGCAGGATGCTATCGATGCCGCTGCAGCTGAGGCAAAACGCATTGCCGATGAAGCTGCTGCCGCCAAGGCGCGGGAGCCAGAAGCCGACAACTCCCACCTGATCAAGGTCAGCAAGGAAGGTGTCGAGCTGGACGTGCACCCGGCCTGCCTGGCAGATCACAAGCGCCTCGGCTGGGTTGAGGTGTAACCATGGCTCTGACCATCGAAGACGGCAGCGTGGTGCCTGGTGCGGACTCGTTCGCCCTTGCCTCTGAGTTGGTCACCTACGCTGCCAACTTCGGCCGCACGATCCCGGCGACCGAGGGCGCGCAGGAATCCCTTCTGCGCCGCGCCTACCTGCAGATGATCGCACTGCCATGGAAGGGTGGCGCAGTCAGTCCAGACCAGACCGGCGCATGGCCGCGCTATGACGTGAAGCGCGATAAGTGGCTGGTCGCCTCCGACATCATCCCGGCGCAGATCAAGGCCGGGCAAATGGCGTTGGCCACCGAGATTCACGCTGACGACCTGGTTGATCCTGAAACCAAGACCGGAGCTGTCACCAAGGAACGCGTAGAGGGTGCAGTTGAGGTGCAGTACAGCCCCGCGTCGGCTCGCGCATCCAAGCCAGCTGCAACCCGTCAGTCCTACGCCCAGTTTGCTGGGTTCCTGGAGTCTTCGAGCCAGGTTCAGCTGGTGCGCGGCTGATGGCCACATTCTACGAGCGCATGGCCGCCACAGCTCTGCGCCTGATCGCCCAGTTTGGGCAGGCTGGCACGATCAGTGACGTGACCCCTGGCACCTACGACCCGGCGACCGGCGCAACTACCGGCGACACGCCGATCAGCCAATCCGCCCAGCTGATCCTGCTCGACTACTCGCTGCAGGAGTCGGGCGCGAAATACAACGAAGGCACTCAGGTGCTCGCCGGCGACAAGAAGATAGTGATCGCCGCGCAGGGCCTGGCGTGGGCTCCGAAGATGACCAGTCGCATTACGGCCGACAGCGCGGTCTGGCAGGTCGTCAACATCAAGGTATCGAATCCGGCGGGCACTCCGCTGGTTTACGAAATTCACGGGCGCAAGTGATGGGTTTCGGTAGCGATATGCGCAGCGCCACCAAGCGCATCGAGGACGCCCACAACAAGATCGCTCGGGCGGCAACGCTCGACTATTTTAGCGGCACGATCAAGGACACCCCGGTTGACACTGGACGAGCCAGGGGCAACTGGCAGACCTCAGTCGGAACCCCGGTGTCTGGCGAGATTGACCGCGACGACAAGGGCGGCACTGCTGCCATTGCCGAGGTCGAGGCCAAGACGCCAGCGGGTGCCGGACAAGAAACCTTCATGGCCAACAACCTGCCCCACATCGACTCCCTCGAAAACGGCAGCAGCCAGCAGGCTCCGGCCGGCATGGTTCGCCGCAACCTCGCCCGCGTTCAGCGAATCGTCAACATCGCCATCGCCAAATTCAGGGTCTGACATGTCCGAAGTGAAGATCAACGCCGCCCTGGTGTCTGGGCTGACGGCGGCCGCGCTCGGCCTGCCAATGGGGAATGAGGGGAAGAACTTCACGCCACCTGCCGTCACATCGCCATGGGCGGCCTGGTTCAATCTGCCGTCATCCACCGATGTGGCAAGCAACGGATCGGGCGGCATGGACGAAACGCTCGGCGTTTTCCAAGTTGATCTGAATTACCCGCTCAACGATGGTACCGCGAACGCCCTGGCCGCAGTCCAGAAGCTGCGCGACTACTTCTATGCCGGCCGCCGCCTGGTCTACCAGGGCCAGTGCGTGAAGGTCGAACGCGTCACCCGCAACAACCTCCGGCCCGTTGGTGGCTGGCAGCAAATCAACGTTTCCATCTACTACAGCGCGCACACGGTGCGCCCGGAGGTTTGACCTATGTCTTCCTGTTTCGGCAACGGCTCGGCCGTAAAGCTCTACTATGTGCGCGAGTACGCGCTGATCGCCGACGCCACATTCAGCGTTGTGGCCAGTGACTCCAGCTTCAATGACTCGGCAAACGGCTTCATCACCGGCCAGCTTGCAGTCGGCCAGATCATCACCGTTGCCGGCTTCACCACCGCAGCCAACAACGGCAAGTTCAAGATTGCCACGATTGCCGCCGGCAAGATCACCGTCACCGACATCGATGGCGCGGCCGTGGTCCTGGTCGACGAGGCAGCCGGCGACGCGGTTACCATCACCATGGAAGGCTCGATTCCAGGCAATCCGGTGTTCAAGCCGATCCGCTTCGTGTCGGAAGGCCTGAGCCCTGCCATCAACCAGATTGAGTCGGCCGAGATCAATCAGGCCCGCCAGCGTGCGCCGAGCCGCGGCGGCACCTACAACGTGACCGGCGAAGTGGCGGCAGAAGTGAGCTTTGGCAGCTTCGAAGACCTGATCGAGGCGGCGCTGCAAGGCACCTGGACCACGGATGTGCTGGTCGTGGGTTCGACCGAGCGCAGTTTCGCCATCCTTGAGCGCCACACCGACATCGGCGTCGATTACATCTACCGCGGCAGCCGCGTGGCGACCATGAATATCGCGGCCCCGCTGGGCGACAAGGCGGGCGTCACCTTCGGTATCCTCGGTACTAAGGCCGAGGAATACACCGTGCCCGGCGGCGCAACGTTCGACGCCGCGACCACCACCGACATGATGGTCACCACCAACGGCTCCTTTACCGAGGACGGCACGGCAATCGCCTATGCCACCGAGTGGAACGTCACCATCGATAACGGCATGGAGGCGGCGTTCTCGCTGTTCCAGCGCGAGGCCTACTGCATCAGCAACGGAATTGCCACGGTCAGTGGCACCATGAGCGCCTACCTCAAAGACGGCACCCTGTGGGCCAAGGTGCTGAACGAAGCCGAAACCAGCCATGTAGTGGTGCTGGAAGAAGGTGCCGACTCTTACACCATTGAGCTGCCGAAGGTCCGCTACACGCAGGGCCAGAAGCAGGTCGGCGGCCCGGGCGCGATCATCCCGCAGTACACCATGTCGGCCGGGTATGACGGCACGACCTCGATGCGGATTACCCGTAGCTGATAACGCACCAGGCCGGCGCAGACACCGCCGGCCATATCAAGCCGCCTTCGGGCGGTTTTTTATTGCCCGGAGCAAGCATGAAAAAAGAAGACTTCTACACCAAGCCGAATGCCGACAAGGGCGTGAAGATGCCATTGCTGACGGCAGACGGCACGGATTCTGGCCACTGGCTGATGGTACGCGGCACCGAGTCCGATGCGTTCCGCAAGGCGCGCTTTGAGGGTTCCCGGGTGATCCGTGACCTGCCGGAAAAGATGGGGGAATGGGAGCGTGCCAAGGCCATGGATGGCGTGATTCTGGACAACCTGGTGTCCCTTGTCGCCGGCTGGTCCTTTGATGAGCCGTTCACCGATGAAGCGGTGCGCGAATTCCTTTCCAGCGCACCTCAGGTTGCCAATGCCGTTGACACGGCGGCGGCGGACCGTGCGCGTTTTTTCGGGCTCGCCTCGGAGAGCTAGAGAGGCACGCCGAAGCGGAGTTGCGGCTGCTCAAGAGGGCCCCGGGAACCGACCGAACCGTTCGCCAGCACCTGGAGCAGGTCGCCAGGGTCTCAGGGTCAAATCCACCCGAGCTAGACACACCTCCGCTGCCCGAGTCGCTCGCCTACCTCTGGGGCACGTTCTTTCAGATCCGGCGCACGCCGGATCCGCTCACCTACACCGAGCTGCGTAACTGGTCGCTGATGACCGCCACGGACTTAGAGCCGTTGGAGGTCGAGGCAATCATGCGCCTGGACTCAATCGCCACCAAGGTTCGAAACGATGACTGAATACGCGCGCCTTGTGCTGGCGGTTGACTCTACGTCAGCCAAGAAAGCAACGGACGACCTGAGGCAGCTTGACGCCCAGTCGAGCAAGACAGAAAAGTCGGCCGGCTCTCTTGCGTCCGCATTCAAACCCCTGGCTGCAGCCTTTGCCGGTCTCAAGGTCGGGCAGCTGATCCAGGAGTCTACGCTACTCGCCTCCCGATATGATCAGCTCGGCCTGATCATGAACGTGGTAGGCAAGAACGTGGGACGCTCGTCAGCGTCGCTCGATGAGTTGCAGGCCAACCTACAGAAGACTGGTATCTCCGCGATTCAGTCACGCAACAACATCATCAAGATGATTTCGGCAAATATTGATTTGTCGAAAGCAACCGACCTTGCCCGACTTGCCCAGGATGCTGCTGCTGTAGCCGGAACCAGCTCATCTGAAGCCTTCGCGCGCCTGGTCAGGGGCATTCAGTCTGCCGAGAAGGAAACCCTCGAAACCCTTGGCCTTAACGTCAACTTCCAACAGAGCTACGAGAGGCTCGCTGATCAGCTGGGCAAGACTGCCAAAGAGCTGACAACTGTCGAGAAAACTCAGGCTGCCACAAATGCCGCGCTTGAGGCTGGCCGCAACATCGCTGGGTCCTATGAAGCCTCGCTGGATAACGCAGGCAAGCAGCTGCAGTCCGCCACCAGGTATCTGGAAGATTTCCAGGTCAAGCTCGGGGCCGCATTTCAGCCGGCCTTCGCGCAGGGCGTTACCGCCTACAGTCAGTCGCTGAAATTCCTCTCGAGCAACGTTGAGGGCGTCGTCCAGGTTCTGGAGGCCGGCCTTTACGTCGCCATCGCGCGCGGCACCACGGTTATCGCAACCAATACCGGGGCGCTGATCGCCCAGGCCATCCAGCAGGCCAAGAACAACGCCCTGGCTGCGGAAAGCGCCGCATTTGAAGTCAGGAAAACAGCAGCGGCAAAAGCATCCGCGCTGTCCGACCTTGAAAAAGCCCGAGCCTCCGAGGCTGCCGCGATAGCGGCTCTCGCGCATGCTCGGGCCAATCAGCAACTGTTTGCCATCCAGGTTGCACTGTCGCGCGGTACGGCTGAATACGCCGCACTGAGCCGTGGCCTTGCTGTTGTAGACAGAGAGCTTGCGGCTTCTGAGCAGGCCGTGGCCTTGGCTACCGCAAATCGAACAGCAGCTACCGCTGCCGCCGCAACCGCGTCCGGGGCCCTTGCCAAGGCGACCACCGCATCGACCGCCGCCAATGTCGCGGCCGCAGCATCGTCAAGCCTCGCCTCGCGGGCGATGACTGGGGTTACGGCCGTTGGCGGGCGACTACTTGGCCTGCTCGGCGGCCCGCTCGGTTTGGCCCTGAGTGTCGGCGCTGTCGCACTTTCGTTTGTGGATTTTTCAGATGATGCGGGCGACGCAAAGGTTGCAGCAGACGCCCTGACTGGCAGCGTTGACCGCCTGGGGGATGCTGCAGATAGGGCTCGGGCAAGATTTGCCGGGCTGCTCGGCGACGTGTCGAACCTGAACAAGGCCGAACTGCAGGTGCGCACCAATGAGCTCGAATCGCAGCTCAAGGGTGCTGAGCGGCAGCTGAAGAGCTTTGAGCGCCAGTTTGAGCGAGGCGTAGGATCTCAGGGCCAGATTGATGGGGCAAAAGCGGCCATCAAGACCCTCCGTGACGAACTGGAGCGGCTCGGGAAGGAGCAGGTCGACCAGGGCGCAGCTTCTACCAAGGACGGAAAGCGCTACGTCGAACGACTGACCGAACAGCGCGCCCTGCTTGGCGCTGTAACCGAACAGGAGCGCATCCGCGCACAGATCAAGGCAGGTCTGCTGAAGATATCCCCGGAAGAGGAAAAGCAGGTGCTCGCGCTTGCTGCCGAGGTTGATGCCTACGAGGCATCCACCCGGGCGGCAGAGGAAAACGCCAGGGCGGGCGAGCAGTCCGCAGAAAGAAGGCTGCGGGCCAGCGAGCAGTTGCTGGATTCCTACAACTCGACTGCAGCCGCGCTGTCCCGGGAGATAGCGCTGTTCGGAAAAGTCTCCGGCGTCGCCCAACTTAGTTACGACCTGGAGAAAGGCGACCTGTCCGGCCTTAGTGCCCTGCAAAAAGCCCGGCTGATCGATCTACAGGAAGAGCTGGACGCCAAGAAGGACTTGGCAGAGCAGGATGGTGTGCGCCTGGAGATTCTCCGTGCCACTGGCCAGCTCAAGGCGGCCAACGACGCCGAGTTTGAGCTGGATTACGCCCAGAAAATCGCCGAATACGAAAAGCAGGGCAACGTCGAAGCGCTCCAGCGCCTGGAGACGCTGCGCCAGATCCGCGAGATACAGGCTTCGGAGGTCGAGCCTGGAACTGTTGAGGGCGTATCGAAAGCGCCAGGCAGTACAGGCCTTGATGCATCTGTCGGTGGGGCAAATAGCGAACTTGAGCGCCTGCAGGAAGAGGCGGATGAGATCGAAGAGTGGCGCGCAATTGAGCTGGAGAAGCAGCGCGCATTCCTCGAAGCCCGGGCGATCAACTCGGAAGAGTTCGCCGAGCGCGAGAAGAACATTAACGCGCAAACCAGAGACCAGCTCAGCAAGATCGAAACCGCGAAGAACCAGGCCATCCTGGCCAGCAGTGGCGAGTTCTTCGGGCAGATGGCGATTCTCAGTCAGTCCGGCAACAAGAAGCTTGGCGCGGTAGGCAAGGCCGCGGCAATCGCCCAGGCCACGATCTCCGGGTTCACGGCCATTCAGAATGCCTTGGCGGTGCCGCCATATCCAGTCGGCCTGGCCCTGGCCGTGTCGGCCGGGGTTGTGACCGCGGCAAACATCGCCAGCATCGCCGGCGTTGGCTTCGCCCAGGGCGGATACACCGGACCTGGCGGCGTCAATCAGCCGGCTGGTACCGTCCACAAGGGCGAGGTCGTCTGGAGCCAGGCTGACATTCGACGCGCCGGAGGCGTTGATGCTGTTGAGGCTATGCGGGCCGGCCAAAACATCGTGAACAACGGCGTCGCCGTTGGTCAGCCAGCACCCGGGCCGATGCAGTCCAACCAGCAGGTGAACAATATCAACGTGAACGTGACGGGAATCTCCGAGGCGCGAGGTATGCGCGAATCGGCGGCGAAAGTCGCGCGCGATGTGGCCAGGGCGGTACAGAGCGCCGGGAGATACAACTGATGGCCATGTTTATGGAAGAGCGTCTGTACGAGAACATCGACTACGGCAGTGATTTTTCCAGCGAGTACTCCAACAGCGTCGTGGAGACGGTCGGCGGCGATGAGTACCGCAGCCAGCGCCATCCGTTCGTGGTGGCGCGCCTTGGTATCGAGTTCGAGCGCCAGACCAACTTCGTCGTCAGCGAGGTGATCGACCTGAACAACCGCGCCGGCGGAACCCTGCGCGGCTTTCGGGTGATGCACCCGGTCGACTTCTCCACCAACAACTACCGCGACACGCCGACCATGCTTGACCAGCACCTGCCACTGGTCAATCCGACCGTGCCAGGGGTTTACCAACTTATGCGCTGGTTCGGCGATTACACCGACGCCAAGTGCGCTCGCCGCCGAATTCGCAAGCCGGTGGCGGGCTCGGTCCTGATTGCCGTGGCGGGGGCAGCGTATCCGGCCGCGCAATGGTCTGTGGATAACGCCACCGGCCTGGTGACGATGGCCGCCAACAAGACCGGCACGATTACCGCGATCAGTAAGGCATCCAGCGCCGTCATCACGGTCGCCAACAGCAATGTCGTGGGCGAGTCGATAGTGATCAGCGGCGTGGCAGGCATGACCGAGATCAACGGCCTGCGCGCCTTGATCACAGCCAGAACTGCCGGGTCTATCACGGTTGCGATCAATACCGCGGCGTTCTCCGACTACACCAGCGGCGGCACCGTAAACACGCGGCCGCAGACAGGCGAGGCGGTCACCGCCGGCTGCACCTTCGACCTGCCAATGAGGTTTAACGCCAACCTGGGTGGCCGGTTTTCCAACTGGGACACCATCACGGCTCGCGGCGTAGATCTCATCGAGATATTGAACCCGTAACACCACCCATTCCAAACAGCCCGCCATGTGCGGGCTTTCTTGTTTCTGGAGCCCCATGAAACCACACGTCGCAGATTGGCAGACGCGGGTTTACTGCGCGCGCGTTGTGCCTGCCGGTGATCATCCGGTCATCCGCCTGGCCGGCTATCCGGTCGACCTGGTCATGAGCAATGGCGAGGTCTACCTGACCGAGAACGGCTACGAGTTCAGCGGGCTGTCGGAGACTTCCGATATGTCTGCTTCGAGCGTGGACCTGGACGGCATTCTGCAGCTGGGCGCGGTGAGCCGTGACGACCTGGCCTCTGGCATCTACGACAACGCCCGGGTCTACGTGTTCGCCACGTCATGGGCTGCCCCGATCGAGGACGAAGAGCCGCTGTCGCTGATGTTCTGGGGCAAGGTGGAATTCGACGACAGCCGCGACACCTACACCGTCCAGCTGATGGGCGCGAAGGACGTGCTGTCCCAGTCAGTCGGCCGCACCTATTCCGCCTCCTGCCCCTGGACCCTGTTCGACCAGACCATCGACGGCCGGATCATCGCCACCTCGCGCAGCCGTTGCACTGGGCCCCGGGCAAACCCGGACGGCCCGGATATCGCCGACTACCTGGTGACCGGCGCGCTGACCTCGGTAACCAGTCAGAACGTGTTCGCCGATTCAGCCCGCGTCGAGGTCGACGACTGGTTTGCCTACGGCGAGATCATGTTCACCACCGGGGCCAACGTGGGCCTGCGCCCCTCGCAGATCAAGATATTCGCCAGCGGCCAGATCGAGCTGCATGAGGCTCTGTTCTACGCCCCGCAGGTTGGCGACGAATACAAGATGATCCCCGGCTGCCGCAAGCGCCTGGTTGAGGACTGCATCGGCAAGTTCGGCAACGCCATCAACAACGGCGGCCAGGCTCATATCCCGGCCCCGTCGCAGTACGGCGAAGTGGGGCGCGGCGCATGAATCAAGCCATGATCGATGCCGCCATGGGAGTGCTCGACACGCCATTCCGGCACCAGGGGCGCGTTCCTGGCCTGGCCCTGGACTGCGCCGGCGTGCTGGCGCATTGCCTGGACACCCTGGGCCTGCCCTACACCGACCAGAACGGCTACGCCCGCACCCCCTTCGACGGGATGCTCGAGAAGAGCCTGGATGGTCAGCCAAGCCTGCGCCAGATCCCGATCAGCGAGGCCGAGGGCGGCGACGTGCTGCTGATGCGCATGAAGAAGGCCCCCCAGCACATCGCCATCCATGCCGGCCTGGTGCGTGGTCACGTCTACATCATCCACGGCAGCGAACAGCACGGCAAAGTCGCCCACCACCGCCTTGACGACCTCTGGCAGCCCAGGGTTGTGCGCGCCTACCGAGTGGAGTGCCCGGCATGAGCTTAAGCGCAACGCTGTTCGGCCGCGACTCGGCGATTTTCAAGGCCACCAACATCCTCGGCCTGGGCATTCCCGGCTGGCTCGACAAGAAGTTCGGCCCGCCGGAGACGGAAGGCCCGCGCCTGTCCGATCTGTCCGTGCAGACCAGCACCTACGGCGCAGATATTCCCCGGCTCTACGGCACCATCTCCGTGATGGGCAACGTGATCCAGCTGGAGAACAACAAGCTCAAAGAGACCGTCCGCAAGAAGAAGTCAGGCGGGAAGGGTGGCGGCGGTGCATCCGAGCCGACCAAGACCTACAGCTACAGCGCCACCTTCCAGCTCGCTCTGTGCGAAGGCCCCATCGCCGGCATCCGCCGCATGTGGTGCGGCGACAAGCTCATCTACAACGCCGGCAGCGATGACATCGAAACGATCATCTCCAGCAACCAGGCCGCCCAGGGCTGGAAGCTGTACCTGGGCACCGATGACCAGATGCCCGACCCGCGCTATGAGGCGGAGTATGGGGTCGGCAATGTCAGCGCTCACCGCGGCCTGGCCTACATTGCCTTCTACGATTTCAAGCTGGCTGACTACAGCAATACGCTGCAGGCGGCCCAGTTTAAAGTCGAGGTTGTTAAGGATCAGTCGACCGGTGTGCAGCTGATTGAAGAGTCGCTGTATGACTATATCGAATACACCTCAAATACTTCTTTCCCTGCACGCGCCACATATATCGATGCGCAGCTCGCTCAGTTTTTTGTTCCGCTGACTGAAGCCCCTACAGTATCTGCTTATCTGTATGAGGCAAGAATTGGCACCATAACTCCGCGCGGAGCTTTTCCCGCATTATCAAGTGGCACCCCGCCAAATTACAAAACCGATGTTAAGGGTGACTTTCTAGGGGACAAGGATGCAGTGTTTTCTGGTGGTGGTAATTTTTCTGGAGTCGACGGGCATATCCAGCGCCGCAACGATGTGTTCGTTGGATATTCTGATTTTTCAACATCGCTTTACTATAAACAACTAGGCGGCCCGGAGTATTCGGTTTTGTTGGCCGGAGTCAGGGCGGTTGTACTTGATACTGGCGGTGCGGCTTACGCGATATTTGAAACAGAAATTAAAAAATATGAAGTCGTTTCAGGCGTGCTCACCGAGTCAGAGTCGTGGCCTGTTGTAATGGATCTTGCTGATGTTAGCGATTGTCGCGCATGGGTTGATGATGGGCTCATTTACATATACGGCGGCCAGCTAACAAGCAATATTTACACATTCAACATTTCAACTGGTGAGGTTTTGTCTTTTGGCAGTCTTCCCTTTTCGGAGGACGCCTACCATAGCGCAGGCTTTCATGTTGAGTCTGGTTTGGTAATAGAAACACTACAAACTATTTCCCCGAAAAAACTCAAAGTCCGAAAGTTTAATTTGCAACATCCCAGCGTACAGCTGAAGCCGCTCGGAGAAATCATTCAAGAAGAGTGCGCTTTTTCTGGTCTGCTCTTTTCCGAAGATATCGACGTGACGTTGGTCGATTCTATGGTTCGGGGATATCGCGTTTCGGGCGGCTCTATTCGGTCAGCACTTGAGCCGCTGCAAACGGCTTACCCGCTTGATGTGCGCGCGCATGGTTACAAAATACAGTTCCTGCCGCGCGGGCAGGCGAGTGTCGCGACAATCCCATGGGAAGACCTGGGCGCAACCGCCGGCGACACGCCCGACGATATCTTCCAGCAGTCGCGTGAAATGGATACCCAACTGCCGGCCAAGACCGTCGTCAAATACCTTGATGCTGTCCGCGAGTACGCCATTGGCGAGCAGTTCAGCGAGCGGTTAAACACCGAGGCCGTCAACAAGGTTGAGCGCGATCTGGCGCTTGTGCTGACGGCCGACGAAGCTGCCGGCATCGCGGAGATGTTGAACTTCATGCCATGGCTGGAGCGCACTCCGGCGTCATTCACCCTGCCGCCCCCGTATCGCTACCTGGAAGCGGGCGATGTGGTCACCGTGGTCTCGCAGGCGGCTACATACGAGATCCGCCTGACCGAGGCAAACGAGACCCAGGACGGGCGATTAGAGTGCCAGGCGCTACCGAACCGAGCCGCGCTTTACACACCAGCCGCAAGCGGATCTGAGGGAGTGCCACCGGCCGGGACGATAGGCCTTGCTGGTGAATCCCTGTTCGTGCCGCTGGATATCCCCGTAATCGACGAGACCCTGCAGAACGCCCCGGGTTTTGTGGGGGTTATGACTGGGTATAGCGCTGGCTGGCCTGGAGCGCTGGCTGTCAGATCAGCTGATGGCGGGCAAACGTGGATCGATTTGCAGGCCTATTCGGGTATGCCCTCAATCGGCTATGCCGTTGACGCGCTGCCGGTTAGCGCATGCACGCTGATCGATCAGAGAACTTTGACTGTCGGGATGATTTCCGGGGCTCCGGAATCCATCACTCGCGACCAGATGCTGGCGGGTGCCAACTACGCAGCCTATGGCGTGGATGGCCGGTGGGAAATAGTCAGATTCCAGAATGCCGATCTGCAGGCTAACGGCAGTTATCTGTTGAGCGGATTCGTGCGCGGCGAAAAAGGCACAGAGTGGGCGACAGGCCTTCATGCCGCCAACGATTATTTCGTTCTGCTGGATGACCCAGATAACGCATTTATCGGCATGGCCGTGGCATCCATTGCTGTGCCGGCTACCTACCGCGGCGTCACCTCTGGCGCGTCCGTCGATGATGCCACTGATGTTCCGTTCACCTACCAGGGCGTCAACCTGGAGTGCCTGAGCCCGGTCTACGCCAAAGGTGTGCGCGACGGCTCCAGCAACTTCACCGGCACCTTCACCCGTCGCAGTCGGCTCAGCAGCAGCTGGTGGGCGACCGGTATAGCTGCTCCCGTTGGAGAGTCTAGTGAGGGCTACGAGATCGACGTGATGAACGGCTCGGTCGTGGCCAGGACCATCACGGCCAGCACGCCCACGTTCGCCTACTCAGCGGCCGATCAGTCGACCGACTTCGGCTCGCCTCAAGCATCGATCACCTTCCGCATCTACCAGCTCAGCGCCACAGTCGGCCGCGGCTATCCACGTGAGGTAACACTATGACGGCGACCACCAAGCTGGCGCTGGAGCTTCTTGCCAATGCGGCCGCGAACCAGACCCTGGCCAACACCACGTTCGCCCAGCTCAATCAGCTGGTCATGCCTGGAGTGGTCGACAAGGACTTGGCCGCGCCGCCGGGATCGCCAGCTGATGAGGCGCTATACATCGTTGCTTCCGGAAACTGGGGCACCGCCTCCGACAAGACGGGCCAGCTCGCCTACTGGCTGACCACTACGAATGCATGGCAATTCGTGGTGCCGAGAGCTGGATTCGCAGTCAGGGTGCTGGATGAGCCAGACGCCAACGGCGCAGCAAAAACCTACGTTTACACTGGCTCGGCCTGGGTTGTTCCTGACGCATCCGCAGGCGCAGTGTCAACGGTAAACGGACGCACCGGATCAGTCATTGTTCTGGCACCGATTATTGTTGCTTGTAGCAACGAGACTACACCGCTCACTGCTGGCGTGGCCAAGACCACGTTCCGCATGCCTTATGCCATGACTGTTACGGCCGTTTACGCAGAACTAACAACCGCGCAATCATCTGGTTCTATTTTTACCGTTGATATCAATGAGTCCGGAAGTTCGATCCTGTCCACCAAACTCACGATCGATAACACAGAGACGGACAGCGCTACCGCTGTAACTCCAGCAGTTATATCCGACACATCTTTAGCCGCCAGAGCCCGCATTACTGTTGATATAGACCAGATAGGAGACGGAACGGCAAAGGGCCTTAAAGTGACTATCGTGGGTTATCAGCCATGAGCATGATAGTTGATCCATATGTTTTTGCTGCCGGGGTTGATCCTAATGTCGGTATAGTTTGGACCGCCAGAACTAGTGCGACTGACAATGATTGGCGCGCAGTCGCGTGGTCGCCAGAGCTTGGGTTATTTGCCGCAGTCGCAAGCACCGGCACCGGCAACCGCGTGATGACCAGTCCTGACGGTATTAACTGGACATCAAGAACCAGCGCAGCTGATAACGAGTGGCGGTCTGTCGCGTGGGCTCCCTCTATTACGCTTTTTGTTGCGGTGTCAAGCACCGGCACCGGCAACCGCGTGATGACGAGTCCAGACGGTATTAACTGGACATCAAGAACCAGCGCAGCTGATAACAACTGGTTTAATGTAACGTGGTCGCCAGAGCTGACCCTGTTTGTTGCTGTAGCTGGCACCGGAACCGGCAACCGCGTGATGACCAGTCCTGACGGTATTAACTGGACATCAAGAACCAGCGCGGCTGACAATAACTGGCAGTCTGTCGCGTGGTCACCTGAACTAAATCTTTTTGCCGCCGTGGCTGCGTCTGGCGTAAATAATCGTGTAATGACAAGTCCTGACGGGATCAATTGGACTATACGTTCGACTGCGGTTGATAACGACTATCTTTCTGTCGCGTGGTCACCGGCGCTCATGCTGTACGTCGCGGTTGCTAGTACGGGGACATTTAGGGTAATGACGAGTCCCGACGGGATAACCTGGAGCTTGCGCACAGCTGCAGCTGCAAATACCTGGGTAGCCGTTGTGTGGGCCGCAGATGCCGCGTTGCTGGTCGCTATATCTATCACCGGAACCGGCAACCGCGTGATGACCAGTCCTGACGGTATTAACTGGACATCAAGAACCAGCGCGGCTGATAACAACTGGAGATCTATTGCGTGGTCGCCAGAGCTTACAAAGCTTGTTTCAGTGGCGTTTTCCGGCACCGGCAACCGCGTGATGACCAGCCTGTGATGTGATTGCTGCCTTACGGCGCTCGGTTGTTCGAGTACGCAGTTTATTCAGGGGGAACTCAACCCACTTGTGGACTAGGCCGCCAACAATAATTGAGGCGATGAATGCCCCTGCTGCTGCCGGTAAGTTTCCCGGAAAGAACTTAGCCGTAACCACCAATATCAGAAAATGGAAGAGATAAATTGGGTAACTCCAGGCCCCGACCAACACTATCCATTTATGCTGGAGCAGCTCCCCTATCGTGCCGCTGCCCCCGACAAATAGCAGAATGAAAGCGCACCATAAAATGCTCAATGGCAGATGCTTGTCTAACAGGTCATTCGTCATCGGGGTATCGAGTAGCATATATCGAGCACCGGGAATAGAAGCAATAATTGCGACAAGTATTAGCGAGCCAAGAACGTCTCGATACTTCGCAAGTCGTGCGCCATCGGTTGCCCTGTAACAGATCGCTATGCAAGTTCCGCACAAGAAGCTGGAGAAGTACCAGCTGGTTATGATGGAGCTTTGCGGCGTGGCCCAGTAAGGCCACAGCATCTGCTGTATGTAGATGCCTGCCAGGGTTGTAAGGGCGACGCCAAGTGTTCCGGCATATCGAAACGCACCGGCCAGAACAAATACGACAGCAGGGAGAGCGACGTAGAATTTTAGCTCAACAGGGATTGTCCAAAAGTGCATGGGTCCGGCAGTCAGTGTCATCGTCTCGACGGCCTGCTGCCAGGTAATCACGCCTGCGAGCGCATAGACCAGCACTGAAATCAGGAAAAGAGGAACGATGCGGAGTGCCCGGCCGCCGGCGTAGTCGCTCAGCGTGGCCCAGGAAAAGCCGGTGCTTGCGAGCTTGCTGGACAACAGAAAGGCGCTGAGTACGAAGAACAGCCAGACACCGATCTTGGGTGCGCCGGCGAGGGCAGGATTAGTGGCCTCGAAGAATATAACCACGGTGTGTAGTGCGAGAACGATTAGGCAAGCGAAGCCGCGTATCCCGTCCGCTGCCGGAAAGTGCGTGGGGTTTGTCATAATCACTCCTTCCCTGCATTAAGTTCGCGCCCAGCGTTTCTGGGCATAAATACTACACGGATAGAACCCAATAGCCCGCCCCGCGCGGGCTTTTTTACGCCTGGAGTTCCCCATGACCCTCTCTGAAATCCGCCGCTCGGCAATCGAGCCGGCTCTGTTGCTGCTGCCTGCGCGCATGACCAGCCCGCAGGCCGAGGTGCTTTTGCTGGCCATCGGGCTGCAGGAAAGCCAGTTCGTCCACCGCCGTCAGCTTGGTGGAGGTCCAGGCCGAAGCTATTGGCAGGGCGAGCTCACCGGCGGAATGATCCTGGTGCTCGATCATGAGGTGACCAAAAAGGACGCCCGGGCCCTATGCGCCGCCCGCGGTGTGCCTGCCACCCCTCGCGCGGTATATGCCGCCATCGAGCATGACGACATCCTCGCCGCTGGCCTGGCCAGACTGCTGCTCTGGAGTGATCCATTCCGCCTGCCCGCCCTGGGTGATGCAGCCGGAGCCTACGACCTCTACATCCGCACCTGGCGGCCCGGCAAGCCCAGGCCCGCCGACTGGCCAGAGAACTACGCGCAGGCCCTGGAGGCCATCACATGCCAATCCTCATGAGCGTGCGGAATATGGCCCTTGCTGCCGGTGCACTGGCACTAATCCTCACGGGCGCGTGGATAAATGGGATGCGCTGGGAGTTGCGCTACAACAGGGCGCTGACCGCGCATCAATCTGACCTGACCCTGATAGCCAACGCCGCCGCCGCGCAGCTCAGGGTGCAGCAGGACAAACGCCTCGCGCTCGAGCAGCGCCTGGACACCCTCGATGGCAAAGAACACAAGGAGCTTACCGATGCAAAAGCCGAGAACGACCGCCTGCGCCGTCTTTACGCTGGCGCTGATGCTGAGCGTAAGCGGCTGCGCATCGAAGTCATCCTTGCCGCCAATGACCGCGTCGTGTCCGGTACCGCCGGCCCCGGCAGCGTGGTCGATGGAACCAGCGTCGAACTCAGTGAGCGAGCTGGATCAGCTGTTTGGGATATCCGCGCAGGAATGATCAGCGACCGGGCCAAGCTGGCCTATCTGCAGGGGTATGTGTGCGAGCTGAGGCCTGACCTCGAGGTGTGCAAATAGAGGGGCGGGTGATCGTGCCCAGGACGGGCGGGGAGGGGCTCCAAATCGTTTCCGCAACTAAATCACCGCCCCGCGTGGCACTAGGCACGCAGCCGCGTATAATTCCAACACTTGCGGAAACTAAATGGCTGTAACTCATTGAAAGATATAGGCAAAGCGGCAGGCGATTCGGCTGCCGTTGGCGTTTTCAAAATCGCCCTCGGGGTCGAATACAAAGGCTCGCGCTACCGTGGCTTTCAGCGCCAGCGGGCGGGTGTGCCTTCGATTCAGGAGTCCCTGGAAAAAGCCCTGTCGAAAGTCGCGGGCGGCGCTGCGGTTACTCTGAGCTGCGCCGGGCGCACCGATGCCCTGGTACATGCCAGTGCCCAGGTGGTGCATTTCGCGACCACTGTCGAGCGCTCCATGCATGCCTGGGTGATGGGGGCGAACATGAACCTGCCCGCCGATATCAGCGTGACCTGGGCCAAGTCGATGCCGGCGCATTTCGATGCGCGTTTCTGTGCCCAGGCGCGGCGCTATCGCTATGTGATCTACAACGATCAGATCCGCCCGGCGCATATGGCCGAAGAGGTGACCTGGAATCATCGGCCGCTGGATATCGAGCGCATGCGCGAGGCAGCCAAGGCTTTTGTCGGCACCCACGACTTCAGCGCCTTTCGCGCGCGNCAGTGCCAGGCCAAGTCGCCGATCAAGACGGTGCATCACCTGGAGCTGCTGCAGCANGGGCGCTTTATCGTGCTGGATATCCGCGCCAATGCCTTCCTCCACCATATGGTGCGCAATATCGCCGGGGTGCTGATGACCATCGGGGCAGGGGANCGGCCTGTTGANTGGGCCCAGGAAGTGCTGGAAACNCGNGTGCGGCGCACGGGTGGGGTGACGGCGCATCCTTATGGCTTGTATCTGGTGCAGGTCGATTATCCGGCCGAGTTCGATTTGCCCAAGCGTTATCTGGGGCCGCATTTTCTCTCCGGTTTGGCGGATGTGGCGGCTGACGCCTGAAAGGCTATTTGTTAGCATCCGGCTCTGGTCGAATATCTTGAGGTGATCCTGTTGTCAGTCGTTCGCAGCAAGATCTGTGGCATTACCCGCATAGAAGACGCATTGTCGGCCGCCGAGGCGGGCGCGGATGCCATAGGTCTGGTGTTCTATGCCAAGAGCCCGCGTGCGGTCAGTGTGCAGCAGGCGCGGGCCGTCATTGCCGCCTTGCCACCCTTCGTGACCACGGTGGGGCTGTTTGTCGATGCCAGCAGGCAGGAGCTCGACGAAATTCTCGCTGCCGTACCCCTGGACCTGTTGCAGTTTCATGGGGATGAGAGCCCCGCCTTCTGCGAGGCCTTGCAGCGGCCCTATATCAAGGCGCTGCGGGTCAANCCCGGCGATGATCTGGCGGCTCAGGTTGCAGCNTATGGCCAGGCGTCGGGGGTTTTGCTCGACACCTATGTGCCGGGCATTCCCGGTGGTACGGGCGAGGCTTTCGACTGGTCGCTGGTGCCTCAGGGTTTGAATAAGCCGATTATCCTGGCCGGTGGCCTGGTGGCGGAGAATGTGGCAGCGGCGATCAGGCAGGTGCGGCCCTATGCGGTCGATGTCAGTGGTGGCGTCGAGGCCGGCAAGGGCATCAAGGATGCAGAAAAGATCCGGGCGTTTATGCGCGCGGTCAAGACGGCCGGCGGGTGATGTGACGACGCGCTGCCCTTGGCCGTCCATACCCCTGTTGCAGGTGTTGCATGAATACTGCAGGCAGTCGAAGTGCAGGTGGCGGGTTTGTTGCGTGAATAGCCCGATGGGCGCGTACGCCGGCCCCTGACATGGCTGCCCTTGTGAATTTGCCTGGATCGGCCTGGCGACCTGGCGTCGCAGGCTTGTCCGGCTCTAACGCTTTGGAGAATCAAGAGCATGAGCAACTGGTTAGTAGACAAACTGATCCCATCGATCATGCGATCCGAGGTCAAGAAGAGTTCGGTGCCGGAAGGCCTGTGGCACAAGTGCCCGTCCTGCGATGCGGTGCTGTACAAACCCGAGCTGGAAAAGACCCTGGATGTCTGCCCCAAATGTAATCACCACATGCGGATCGGGGCCCGTGCACGCCTGGATATCTTTCTCGACGCCGAAGGGCGCGAAGAGCTGGGTGCTGATCTGGAACCGGTTGACCGCCTGAAATTCCGCGATGGCAAGAAGTACAAGGATCGTATCGTTGCGGCGCAGAAGCAGACTGGCGAGAAGGATGCACTGATCGCCATCCGCGGCACCCTTGAAGGCATGCCGATCGTGACCTGTGCCTTCGAATTCTCCTTTATGGGCGGCTCCATGGGCGCGATCGTTGGTGAGCGCTTCGTGCGTGCGGCCAACGCGGCGCTGGAGCAGCGTTGCCCGCTGGTGTGCTTCTCCGCTTCGGGCGGCGCGCGCATGCAGGAAGCGCTGATTTCCCTGATGCAGATGGCCAAGACCTCCGCGGTACTGGCACGCCTGCGCGAAGAGGGGATTCCCTTTATTTCGGTGCTGACCGATCCGGTCTATGGCGGTGTTTCCGCCAGCCTGGCCATGCTTGGCGACGTGATCGTGGCCGAGCCCAAGGCCCTGATCGGCTTTGCCGGTCCGCGGGTGATCGAGCAGACCGTGCGTGAGAAGCTGCCGGAAGGCTTCCAGCGCAGTGAGTTCCTGATCGAACACGGTGCCATCGACATGATCATCCACCGTGCCGAGCTGCGCCCGCGTCTGGCGCGTCTGCTGGCCCAGTTGATGGGTTTGCCATCGCCAGCTGCGCTGCCGGCCACTGCATGACCGCGCGCTCCCTTGCCGAGTGGTTGGCTTACCTGGAGCAGTTGCACCCCAGTGCCATCGATATGGGCCTGGAGCGCTGCGCTGAAGTGGCGCAGCGGCTGGGTCTGACCCGGCTTGCGCCGCGGATGATCACGGTGACCGGCACCAATGGCAAGGGTTCTACCTGTGCGTTTATTGCCTCATTGCTGCAGGAGCAGGGGCTCAGGGTCGGGCTGTACAGCTCACCCCATCTGTTGCGTTACAACGAGCGCGTGCAGATCTCCGGCGTCACCGCCAGCGACGCCGAGCTCTGCCAGGCCTTTGCCGTGGTCGAAGCGGCCCGTGGCGATATTTCCCTGACCTATTTTGAAATGGGCACGCTGGCGGCGTTCTGGCTGTTCCGCGAGGCGAACCTGGATGCGGTGGTGCTCGAGGTCGGCCTGGGCGGTCGGCTGGATGCGGTCAATCTGATGGATGCCGATATCGCCCTGGTTACCAGTATCGGTATCGATCATGCCGACTGGCTGGGCGATACCCGTGAGTCAGTGGCGTTCGAGAAGGCCGGAATCTTCCGCGCCGGCATGCCGGCGCTGTGTGGCGATCTTGAACCGCCGCAGCCGTTGCTCGATCGCGTGGCCGAGCTGGATGCGCCGTTCTTTCTGCGGGGCCGTGACTATGACCTGAGCATCGAGGCGCAGCATTGGTCCTGGTATGGCCTCAATGGCCAGGGCGAAGTGCTGCAACTCGAGCGCTTGCCGCTGCTCGACCTGCCCATGGAAAACGCCGCCCTGGCCCTGCAGGCCTATGCCCTGACCGGGCTGCCCTGGCAGGCGGAGCAGATCGGCAGCGCACTGCTGCGCACCCGGGTAACCGGTCGACTGGATCGCCGGGTTGTGAATTGGCAGGGTAAGTCACTCACGCTGCTGCTCGATGTTGGGCATAATCCTCAGGCGGCCGAGTACCTGGCCCGCCATCTGGCCGAGCGGCCGATGCAGGGGCGTCGGGCGGTATTCGGTCTGCTCGCGGACAAGGACCTGGCCGGGGTGGTGAGGCCGCTGCTGAGCGAGGTGCAAGCATGGGCGGTGGCCCCGCTGCCGACCGCGCGCAGCCGTGATGCCGCCGAGCTGCAGGCTCAGTTGCACAATAGCGGTGCCCAGGTAGCGGCCTATGCCGATGTGCAGGCGGCGCTGCAGGCTCAGTGCGAGCAGGCGGCAACCGGTGATGAAATACTGGTGTTCGGATCTTTCTACTGCGTGGCCGAGGCCCTGGATTGGCTGGCCCGCCAAGCCAATGGGGGCGTGCAGGATGGCTTTGCTGGATAAAGGATTGAAGCAGCGGATGGTGGGGGCGCTGGTATTGCTGGCGCTGGCGGTTATCTTCCTGCCGATGCTGTTGTCGCGTGAAGATGAGCTGCGTCGCGTGGTGGTCGATGCGCCGTCCATGCCCGATGCGCCCGCTATGCCGCAAATCGAGATGCAGCCGGTGGTGGTCCCCGAGCCGCAGCCGCTGACAGATGAATCGCTCGTCGCCAGCGACGATATTCAGGCTGCTGAACCCGCTACTGCCCCCGAAGCTGCTCCAGCTCCAGCTCCAGCTGCCGAGCCAGCCACACCCGCATTAGTACCGGCCAAGCCGAGCGCGCCGACTCCTGCACCCGTCAGCCGCCTGGATGCCGATAGTCTGCCGGTCAGTTGGTCGGTGCAACTGGCCAGCCTGTCCAGTCGCGATGGTGCGCAGAGCTTGCAGAAAACCCTGCGCAGCCAGGGCTATAACGCCTATATCCGTACCGTGGACGGGATGAATCGGGTCTTTGTCGGGCCGCTGATCGAGCGTGGCGAGGCCGATCGTCTGCGTGATCAGCTCAACCGGCAGCACAAGCTCAACGGTTTTGTCGTGCGTTTCCAGCCCGAGTCCAGCTGAGTCAGGCCGGTCGGGCGCAGTGCCGCGCCCGGCGTTGAGACATTTTGGCGGGCGCTCAAACCTTTGCTTACCCCAGCTCGGGGGCTCTGCTAAAATGCAGCGCCTTTTCCGTCGGTAACCCACATCGTGATATTTACCTGGGTCGATTGGGCGATTATCGCCGTTGTCGCCATTTCCAGTCTGATCAGCCTAAGCCGGGGTTTCGTAAAAGAAGCGTTGTCGCTGCTGACCTGGATTATTGCCGGCGTGGTGGCCTGGATGTTTGGCGGCGCACTGGCGCAGCATCTTGGCGAATTTATCGAAACACCCTCGGCGCGGGTCATCGTCGCTTGCGCCATTCTGTTCGTGGTGACCTTGTTGGTGGGTGCCTTGATCAATTACCTGATCGGCGAGCTGATTCGGGTGACTGGGTTGTCCGGTACCGATCGCCTTCTCGGCATGGTGTTTGGCGCTGCCCGTGGTGGCTTGCTGGTGGTGGTACTGGTCGGTCTGGTCAGCCTGGCCCCGGTGCAGCAGGACAGCTGGTGGCAAGAGTCGAGNCTGCTGCCGCATTTTTTGCTGGTGGCCGACTGGTCGAAGAACCTTATCCTGAGCCTGTCCAGTCAGTGGCTCGCCAGCGGCGTAACTGCGCCGGTTGAATTACCGTTCAAAGAGGNGCTGCAGCAGCCCAGGCTGCCGTAGCGCATTGAGAATCATCCTGTTTCATTGAGTAGGGGTTGCGTTACATGTGCGGCATTGTCGGTATCGTCGGTAAATCGAACGTCAATCAGGCGCTGTACGACGGGCTCACCGTCCTCCAGCACCGCGGCCAGGATGCTGCCGGTATTGTCACCAGCCATGATGGCCGCCTGTTCCTGCGCAAGGACAACGGTCTGGTGCGTGATGTCTTTCAGCAGCGCCACATGCAGCGCCTGATCGGCCATATGGGCATCGGTCATGTCCGTTATCCCACTGCGGGCAGCTCCAGCTCGGCTGAAGCGCAGCCGTTCTACGTCAACTCGCCCTATGGCATCACCCTGGCGCACAACGGCAACCTGACCAACGTCGAGCAGCTGGCCAAGGAGATCTACGAGTCCGACCTGCGCCACGTCAACACCAATTCCGATTCGGAAGTGCTGCTCAACGTGTTCGCCCACGAACTGGCCCAGCGCGGCAAGCTGCAGCCGACCGAGGAAGATATCTTCGCCGCGGTCAGTCAGGTGCATGAACGCTGCATCGGCGGTTATGCGGTGGTGGCGATGATTACCGGCTACGGCATCGTCGGTTTCCGCGACCCCAACGGCATTCGTCCGATCGTCTTCGGTCAGCGCCACACCGACGAAGGCGTCGAGTACATGATCGCCTCGGAAAGCGTATCGCTGGACGTACTCGGCTTTACCCTGATTCGCGACCTGGAGCCGGGTGAGGCGGTGTATATCACCGAAGACGGCAAACTGACCACGCGCCAGTGCGCGAGCAATCCGCAGCTTTCGCCGTGCATCTTCGAACACGTCTACCTGGCTCGCCCCGACTCGATCATGGACGGCGTGTCGGTGTACAAGGCGCGCCTGCGCATGGGCGAGAAGCTGGCCGACAAGATCCTCCGCGAGCGGCCGGAGCACGATATCGATGTGGTTATCCCGATTCCCGACACCAGTCGTACGGCTGCACTGGAGCTGGCCAACCATCTGGGCGTGAAGTTCCGCGAAGGCTTCGTCAAGAACCGCTATATCGGCCGCACCTTCATCATGCCTGGCCAGGCGGCGCGGAAGAAATCGGTACGGCAGAAGCTCAACGCCATCGAACTGGAATTCCGCGGCAAGAACGTGATGCTGGTGGACGACTCCATCGTGCGCGGTACCACCTGCAAGCAGATTATCCAGATGGCCCGCGAAGCCGGGGCGAAGAACGTCTACTTCTGCTCGGCTGCACCGGCGGTGCGCTACCCGAACGTTTATGGTATCGACATGCCCAGCGCCCATGAGCTGATCGCTCACGGCCGCACCACCGAGGAAGTCTGCGAGCTGATCGGGGCCGACTGGCTGATCTACCAGGATCTGCCTGATCTGATCGAAGCGGTCAGTGGTAGCAAGAAGATCAAGATTGAGCATTTCGATTGCGCGGTGTTCGACGGCAAGTACGTCACCGGCGATGTCGACGCGGCTTACCTGGAGAAGATCGAGCAGGCGCGCAACGATGCCTCGAAGGTCAAGTCCCAGGCGGTCAGCGCGATTATCGACCTGTACAACAACTAGGCGGCAAGCCCTTAGCCTGGCTTGTTCCGGGCTACGTCGGCATGAGGTAGGGATATGAGCGAAGAGTGGCAAGCAGGGCGTCTGGACAGCGATCTGGACGGCGTAGGTTTCGACACCCTGGCGGTGCGTGCCGGGCAGCACCGCTCGCCTGAGGGCGAACACAGCGAGGCGATTTACCCGACCTCCAGCTATGTGTTCCGCACCGCTGCCGACGCCGCCGCGCGCTTTGCCGGCGAGGTGCCGGGTAATGTCTATTCGCGTTACACCAACCCCACGGTGCGCGCCTTCGAAGAGCGCATCGCCGCCCTGGAAGGGGCCGAGCAGGCGGTGGCCACCTCGTCCGGCATGTCGGCGATTCTGGCCATGGTCATGAGCCTGTGCAGCGGCGGCGACCATGTGCTGGTGTCGCGCAGCGTGTTCGGTTCGACCATCAGCCTGTTCGAGAAGTACCTCAAGCGCTTCGGTGTCGAGGTGGACTATGTGCCGCTTTCCGACCTGGCTGCCTGGTCCGCGGCGTTCAAGGAAAACACCCGGCTGCTGTTCGTCGAATCGCCGTCCAATCCCCTGGCCGAACTGGTGGATATCGCCGCTCTGGCGGAGATCGCCCATGGCAAGGGCGCGCTGCTGGCGGTGGACAACTGCTTCTGTACCCCGGCTTTGCAGCAGCCGCTCAAGCTCGGGGCCGATATTGTCATGCATTCGGCGACCAAGTATATCGACGGCCAGGGCCGCAGCATGGGCGGCGTGGTGGCCGGCCGCGCCGAGCTGATGAAGGAGGTGGTGGGCTTTCTGCGTACCGCCGGGCCGACCCTCAGTCCGTTCAATGCCTGGATCTTCCTCAAGGGCCTGGAAACCCTGCGCGTGCGTATGCAGGCCCACTGTGCCAGCGCCTTGCAGCTGGCCCAGTGGCTGGAGCAGCAACCCGGGNTCGAGCAGGTCTACTACGCNGGNTTGCCCAGCCATCCGCAGCATGAACTGGCCAAACTGCAGCAAAGCGCCTTTGGCGCGGTGGTCAGTTTCGAGGTCAAGGGCGGCAAGGAAGCGGCCTGGCGCTTTATCGACGCCACCCGGGTGATCTCCATCACCACCAACCTGGGCGATACCAAGACCACCATCGCCCATCCGGCGACCACCTCCCACGGCCGTCTGACTCCGGCCGAGCGCGCCAATGCCGGTATCCGCGACAACCTGATCCGCGTCGCGGTGGGGCTGGAAGATCTGGCCGATCTCAAGGCGGATCTGGCCCGCGGTCTGGCGGCGCTCTAAGTCGGTAGATAGCAAGTCTGCAGCAAAGAGGCCTCGGTAAATCCGAGGCCTTTTTGTATCTGCATTGCCGCAGCGTTTATCCGTAGGCGCGGCGGGGACGTCCAGTCCCATGGCCGCGAATCTAGTCGCGCAGGTCGATCGCTTCTGGCTCGGCCTGGTCGAACAGTTGCACCGGGTTGCGCGGCAGGATGCCGGGGCGGTAGTTCTCGCGGATATCGCCGAGTACGCGGATATCGCTGTATTTCTTCCCAGAGAGCGCCGCCATGCCTGCCGCGTCGCGGATCACCGTGGGACGCAGAAACACCATCAGGTTGCGCTTGATGCGGGTTTCCTTGGTCGAGCGGAACAGCCGGCCAAGCAGGGGGATATCGCCCAGCAGCGGCACCTTGGAGTCGGCCTGGGTGACGTCATCCTGAATCAGCCCGCCAAGCACGATGACCTGGCCGTTTTCGGCGAGGATGGTGCTCTTGATCGAGCGCTTGTTGGTGATCAGGTCGACCGCATTGACGCCCTGGCTGGTGGGGGCGATGGAGGAGATTTCCTGCTCGATTTCCAGACGCAGCGAGGCTCCGTCGTTGATATGCGGGGTGACCTTGAGGGTCACGCCGATGTCCTGGCGTTCGATGGTGGTGAAGGGGTTGTCGGCACCCGAACCGCTGGTGGTAAAGGAGCCGGTCTGAAACGGTACGTTCTGCCCGACCAGGATTTCCGCCTTCTGGTGGTCCAGGGTCAGCAGGCTGGGAGTGGACAGCAGGTTGCTCTTGCTGTTGGCCGACAGTGCGGTGATCAGTACGCCGAAGCTGTCGGTGCCCAGGCCGATGATCGCGCCATCTGGCAGATTGTTCAGAGTGCTGTTGTCGGTGCCATTGCCCTGATCCTGAATGGCCTGCAGCACGCTGCCGACCGACAGGCCGGTGCCGCTGAAGTTGGTGCCGCCCAGGCCGCCGGTGCTGCCGCGGGCGTCCACCGCCCACTGCACGCCCAAGGCGTCGCTGATATCGCCGGATACCTCGACAATCGCCGCTTCGACCATCACCTGAGCGCGTGGCACATCGAGCTGGCGCACTATGTCTTCCAGGGTTGCCACCACATCGGGCTCGGCCAGCAGTACCAGGGCGTTGAGGCTCTCGTCGGCGCGGATCAGCACCGTCTGCGGCTTGCCGGTGCCTTCGCCGCCGGACTCCGGCTTGAGCTTCTCGGAGATCTCGCCGAGGGTTTCCGCCAGGCTCTTGGCATCACTGTGGCGCAGGCGAATCACCCGGGTATTGGCCGAGCGGCTGGTGGCGGTGTCCAGAGATTTTGCCAGGGCCATCAGCTTGGCGCGTGCAGCCGGTGGGCCGAGCAGGATCAGGCGGTTGGTACGGCCGTCGGCCACCACCTGGGTGCCGGTTGCACCCTTGGCCTGGCCGCGGTCGATGGCGCTGCGCAGCACCTCGGCGGTGTCCATGACCCAGGCATGTTGCAGGTTGAGCACGCTGTAATCGTTCTGGCCCTTCTGGTCGAGCTGGCGCAGCAGGTCTTCGATGCGTTCGATATTGGCGCTGCGGTCGCTGATGATAATGGCGTTGGCCGAGCTGACCGCGGCCAGATGGCCGTACTGCGGAATCAGGGGGCGAATCAGTGGGATCAGCTCGGTCGCCGAGCCATGTTGCACCTGAATTAGGCGGGTCTCCAGACGGTCCGGGGCGGCGCGCCCGGAATCGGCGTCAGCCTTGGCTTCGGCATTGGGCACGATGCGCGCCTGGTCGCCCTGGGTGATCACGCTGAAGCCGTGGGTGGCCATGACCGAGAGAAACAGCTGGTAGACCTCGGTGAGATTCAGCGCGGTATTCGACACCACGCTGACCTGGCCCTTGACCCGTGGGTCGACGACAAAGGTCTGCCCGCTGATCTGCGCCACCTGATCGATAAACTCGCGGATATCGGCACCCTTGAGGTTGATGGTCCAGCTTTCTTCCTGCTGGCTGGCGCTCGGGGCCACGGCATTGACGGCGGCGCTCAGCGATAGCGGGCTGCAAGCCAGGCCGGCGGCGAGCAGGGCGAAGGTAAGGCGCGAAAGGATCGGGGTCATCGGTTCAGTCGTTTTCCGTAGGCTGATCGGTGGGTTCAGCGTCCGCCGGCAAGGTGCCGGAGGCTTCCATCTGCTGGCGCAGGGCATCCATGCGTTCGCGCAGTTGCGCCAGGTTGTCGTTTTCCATTTCGCTCAGCTGTTCGAGTGAGTCCTCGGCGCTGTTGCTGTTATAGGTGTTGGCGCTGTCCTGGGCCTGGCTGAGCGGGAAACTCAGGCTCTCGCGGCGGCCATTGCGCAGCAGCTCGACNCGATCGGCGCTCACCGCATGCAGGCGCACGCCGCTGCTAATTTCGCTGTCCACGCTGTAGCGCTGAGCCGGGCTGCCTTCGCTGCGGATAATCGCGCTGGAACGTTTGGGGTCGGCATGCACGAAGCTGCCCAGCAGGGTCAGGCGCAGGTTGGTGGCCGGGGCGTCGGCGCTACCAGGCTGGCTGTGGCCGAACAGCTGGCCGAGTTGCGGGTGGCTTGCCGGGGCGTTGGGGGTATTGGGGTTGAGCTCGCTGGTCGCCGGCGGGGTACGCAACAGGCGCAGCCACTCGGCGCTTTGCCAGGCCAGGCTGATGCTCATGGCGAGAACTACAGCGATGGCTGCCAGGGCGATGGCATGCCGCTGGAGCCAGTGTTGGGTTGCCGAAACGGGCAAAAGCGTCACTCCGAATTTTATTATTCTGTGGTCTGGATCGCGCGCTGATCATAGACAGTTGCCGCCGATTTGACAGCCCCCCGTCAGGGGCGTGTGTCGCTCGGCTCAATGTGCTAAAGATAGCGCGCCCTTGTTTGCGTTCTAATTGCAGGCAACTTACAACAATTAACTCGTGGAACCCTAGGTGTTGAGCGCTCGGTTGCTGCTTTTGCGACAGACGCCTGGTTACCGTGGTCAAGGTCCGTTACCCCATGAATGCGCTGCTAACCGAAGTGCCACTACGGCGTTTACCGTTCAGCTTTGCCAGGCGCCACGGCGTGGTTCTGCTGAGCGAATGCGAGGGCCCATGCCTGGCTTATCGTCCGGGTGTCGAACTGGTGGCCCTGGCCGAAGCCCAGCGGATGATCGGCGCGCAACTGGCGCTGCGTGGCCTGACCCAGGAGGCCTTCGAACAGGCACTGGGCCAGGCCTACCAGCATGATTCGGCGTCCATGCAGCTGGCCGAGGACATCGGCGGCAGCCTGGATCTGGCGGCCCTGGCCGAGCAGGTGCCGGAAACCGAGGATCTGCTGGAGCAGGAGGACGACGCGCCGATCATTCGCCTGATCAACGCCATCCTCGGCGAGGCGATCAAGGAAAACGCCTCGGACATCCACCTGGAAACCTTCGAAAAACGCCTTGTCGTTCGCTTCCGGGTCGATGGCATCCTGCGCGAGGTGCTCGAGCCCAAGCGCGAGCTGGCGGCCTTGCTGGTCTCGCGGATCAAGGTCATGGCGCGCCTGGATATCGCCGAGAAGCGTATTCCCCAGGATGGGCGGATTTCCCTGAAAGTCGGCGGCCGCGAGGTGGATGTGCGGGTCTCGACCCTGCCTTCGGCCAATGGCGAGCGTGTGGTGCTGCGTCTGCTCGACAAGCAGGCCGGCCGTCTCAACCTGCAACACCTGGGCATGAGCGCCCGCGACCGTGACCTGATGGAAGCCACGGTGCGCAAACCCCATGGCATTCTGCTGGTGACCGGCCCCACCGGCTCGGGCAAGACCACCACGCTGTACGCCAGCCTGGTCAGCCTGAATGACCGCAGCCGCAATATCCTCACCGTCGAGGACCCGATCGAATATCACCTCGAAGGTATCGGCCAGACCCAGGTCAATGCCAAGGTCGATATGACCTTTGCCCGCGGCCTGCGCGCCATCCTGCGTCAGGACCCGGACGTGGTGATGGTCGGCGAAATCCGCGACAAGGAAACCGCCGAGATCGCCGTGCAGGCCTCCCTGACCGGTCACCTGGTGCTCTCGACCCTGCACACCAACAGTGCCATCGGGGCCATCACGCGCCTGGTGGATATGGGCGTCGAACCCTTTCTGCTGTCCTCGTCCCTGCTCGGGGTGCTGGCCCAGCGCCTGGTGCGGGTGCTCTGCCCGCACTGTAAGGAGGCCTACCAGGCCGATGCGGCGGAATGCACGCTGCTGGGGGTAAGTGCTGTATCGCCGCCGAACCTGTATCACGCCCGCGGCTGCGCCGAATGCCATCAGCAGGGTTATCGCGGGCGTACCGGCATCTATGAGTTGGTGGTGTTCGATGATCAGCTGCGCACCCTGATCCACAATGCCGCCTCCGAACAGGACATGGTTCGCCATGCCCGCACCCTGGGTTCGAGTATCCGGGCCGACGGCATGCGCAACGTACTGGCCGGGGTCACCACCCTGGAGGAAGTGCTGCGTGTGACCCGCGAGGAATAGGGCATGGCCGCTTTCGAATACCTCGCCCTCGACAGCAAGGGCCGTCAGCAGAAAGGCGTGCTGGAAGCCGACAGCGCTCGCCAGGTGCGCCAGGTGCTGCGCGACCGCCAGCTCGCTCCGCTGGATGTCAAACCTACCCGGACCCGCGAGCACGCCGGCGGCGGTAGCCATTTCAGCTTTAGTCGCGGCCTTTCGGCCAGCGATCTGGCGCTGTTGACGCGCCAGTTGGCGACGCTGATCCAGGCGGCTTTGCCGATCGAGGAAGCCCTGCGCGCGGCGGCGGCCCAGGCTCGTTCGCCGCGGGTGCAGAGCATGCTGCTGGCCGTGCGCGCGCGGGTGTTGGAGGGCCATGACCTGGCCAGCAGCCTGAAGGAATTCCCCTCGGCCTTTCCCGAGCTGTACCGCGCCACGGTGGCGGCGGGCGAGCACGCCGGGCATCTGGGGCCGGTGCTGGAGCAACTGGCCGACTACACCGAGCAACGCCAGCAGTCGCGGCAGAAGATTCAGCTGGCGTTGCTCTATCCGCTGATCCTGATGTGCGCCTCGCTGCTGATCGTCGGCTTTCTGCTCGGCTATGTGGTGCCGGATGTGGTGCGGGTGTTCGTCGATTCCGGGCAGACCCTGCCGGCCCTGACCCGCGGTCTGATTGCTTTGAGTGATTGGGTCAAGGGCTGGGGCTGGCTGGCGGTGATCCTGGCGGTGGCGGCGGTGTTCACCCTGCGCCGGGCGTTGCGCGACGACGCGCTGAAGGCGCGCTGGCATGGCCTGCTATTGCGCCTGCCGCTGATCGGGCGGCTGATTCGGGCCACCGATTGCGCGCGCTTTGCCTCGACCCTGGCGATCCTGACCCGCAGTGGCGTGCCCCTGGTCGAAGCCCTGGGTATCGGCGCACAGGTGATCGCCAACCGGGTGATCCGCGCCGATGTGGTCATCGCCGCGCAAAAGGTCCGCGAAGGTGGCAGCCTGACCCGCGCGCTGGAAGCCAGTGGTCAGTTTCCGCCGATGATGTTGCATATGATCGCCAGCGGCGAACGCTCCGGCGAACTGGATCAGATGCTGGCGCGCACCGCGCGCAATCAGGAAAACGATCTTGGGGCCCAGGTGGCGCTGCTGGTCGGGTTGTTCGAACCCTTTATGCTGGTTTTTATGGGAGCAGTGGTGCTGGTCATCGTTCTGGCCATCCTGCTGCCGATTCTGTCGCTCAATCAATTGGTGGGGTAAGCATGTGAACAAGGCGCAAAAGGGTTTTACGCTGATCGAAATCATGGTGGTGGTGGTGATCCTGGGCATTCTTGCCGCCCTGGTGGTGCCGCAGGTGATGAGCCGGCCGGATCAGGCCAAGGTCACCGTGGCCAAGGGTGATATCAAGTCGATTGCCGCCGCCCTGGATATGTACAAGCTGGATAATCACAGCTACCCGAGCACCCAGCAGGGCCTGGAAGCTCTGGTGAAAAAACCTTCGGGCAATCCGCAGGCGAAGAACTGGAACCGCGATGGCTACCTCAAGCGCATGCCGGTGGATCCCTGGGGCAATGACTACCAGTACCTGGCACCGGGCACCAAGGGCGCGTTCGACCTCTATTCGCTAGGGGCCGACGGCAAGGAAGGCGGCAGCGAAAATGATGCCGATATCGGTAACTGGGACCTCTGATGGGGCGCTGCTGAGTGCGCCGCGCCGCCATGCAAGCCCCGACAGCGGTCGGGTCGCGGGCCTTTACCCTGATCGAGTTGCTGGTGGTGCTGGTAATTCTCGGCAGTCTGATCGGCCTGACGGTGCTCAGCCTGGGCATCGTCGGCCCGGGGCGGGAGCTGCACAGTGAGGCCGAGCGCCTGGCCGGCCTGATCGGCGTGCTGGCCGAGGAGGCGGTGCTGGATAACCGTGAATATGGTCTGTTGCTCAGCCCCGACAGTTACCAGGTGCTGCGCTACGACTCGCTGACCCTGAGCTGGCAGGCACTGCCCGGCAAACCCCATCGATTGCCCGCCTGGGCCGTGCTGAGTGTCGAGCTGGAGGGCGCAGCCCTGGCCCTACCGCTGCCCGAGGACAAGGCCGAGGGCGGCGAGGGCGTGGCGTTGCTGCCGCAGTTGCTGTTGCTGTCCAGCGGCGAAATGAGCCCCTTTCGCCTGCGTCTGGCGGAGCGGCGTGCCGATGGCCTGCGTCTGCTGCTGAGCAGCGACGGTTTTCGCCTGCCCAGGGTGGAAGTCGAATCGCCATCAGGACGCGCCGGATGAAGCGTGCAAGCGGTTTTACCCTGCTCGAGGTGCTGGTGGCGCTGGCCATCTTCGCCATGGTCGCGGCCAGCGTGCTGACCGCCACCGCGCGCAGCCTGCAAACCGCTTCGCGCCTGGAAGACAAGACCCTGGCGATGTGGGTCGCCGATAACCAGCTGACCGAACTGCAGCTGGCGCAAACTCCAGTGGCCGATGGCCGCGCGCAGGGTGAGCTGATGTTCGCCGGGCGGCGCTGGCAGTGGCAGAGCGAAATCCGGGCGACCAGCGAGCCGGCGCTGCGCCGCGTCACCCTGTGGGTGGCGGAGCGTGCCGAGCAGGGCAATAGCGGCGAGGTGCGCGAGCGCGCTTTGGTCAGCCTCGACGGTTTCCTCGGGGAAGGGCTGTGAAGGCGGCGCGGGGTTTTACCCTGCTCGAATTGTTGATCGCCATCGCAATTTTCGCGCTACTGGGCCTGGGTACCTACCGCATGCTCGACAGCGTATTGCAAACCGACAAGGTCACCCGTAGCCACGAGGCGCAGCTGCGCGAACTGGTGCGGGCCATGGCGGCATTCGAGCGGGATCTGCTGCAGGTGCAGGCCAGGCCGGTGCGCGACCCCTTTGGCGAACCGCGGGCGGCGCTGCTCGCTGAGGCGGGCGATGAGGGTGCGCTCGAACTCAGTCGCAGTGGTTGGCGCAATCCCCTGGCGCAGCCGCGAGCCTCGCTGCAGCGGGTGCGCTGGCAGCGCAGTGGTGAGCAATGGCAACGCCTGTACTGGACGGTGCTTGATCAGGCCCAGGACAGTCAGCCCCAGGTGCAGCAGGCGCTGGATGGGGTCACGGCCCTGCAGCTGCGCTATCGGGACGCCAAGGGTGTGTGGCACGACAGCTGGCCGCCCGAGGCGGGGCCGGGGGAAGACGGCCTGACCCGGCTGCCCCAGGCCCTTGAACTGCTGCTGGAACATCGTCGCTATGGTCAGCTGCGCCGCCTGCTGCGTTTGCCCGAGGGGCTGCCCGAGCGCCAGGGTCAGATCCCCGGGCAGGACCCCGAGGCCCCGCAGGACGAAGCGGGCGACGAGCAGGGGGTGCCACAATCATGAGGCCTCAGCGAGGCATGGCCCTGATCACCGTATTGCTGGTGGTGGCGGTGGTTACGGTGGTCAGTGCCGGGATCATTGCCCGCCAGCAACTGTCGATTCGCAGCAGCAGCAACCAGCTGCATGTGCGCCAGGCCTGGCACTACGCCCTGGGCGGCGAGACCCTGGCCAAGGCGGTGCTGCTGCGCGATCTGCGCCAGGGCGATCCGCGTGCGCCGGTCGATCACCTGAACGAGTCATGGGCCAAGCCCCTGGCACCCTTTGCCCTGGATGAGGGCGGCGAATTGCGGGTGCAGATTAGTGATCTGAGCGCGCGCTTCAACCTCAACAGCCTGCTGCGCCAGGGGCAGCCCAACGACGCCGCCGTGGCCCAGTTCCGCCGGTTGCTGCTGGGCCTGCAGATCGAAACGCCCTATGCCGAGCGCCTGCTCGACTGGCTGGATGCCGACGACCAGGCCAGTGGAGCTTACGGGGCCGAGGACAATCAGTACCTGCTGCAACAGCCGCCCTACCGCGCCGGTAATCGGGCGCTGGCGGATGTATCGGAGTTGCGTCTGCTGCTGGAAATGAATGAGGTCGACTACCAGCGTGTGTCGCCCTATGTCACTGCCTTGCCGGCGGAGGCGACCCTGAACGTCAACACCGCCAGCGCCAGAGTGCTGGCCAGCGTGGCCGATGGCTTGTCGCTGAGCGCGGCCTTGGGGCTGGTCGCCGGACGCGGCAGCGAGGGCTACGACAATCCGGCGAGCTTTACCGCGCAGCTTGCTGGCCTGCAGCCGCAGAGCCAGGTCCTGGGTGTCGGTAGCCAGTATTTTCAGGTGGTCAGCGAAGTCCATATCGGCGATCGCCGACAGGTTCTGCGCAGCACCTTGTACCGCGCCAGCGATGGCCGGATATATGTTTTAGCCCGTGATCTGGGGCTCAGCGGCATGCCGGCTGCGCCCGTCGAGGAAGTCGAGCCATGAGTCAGTTGCATATATTTCTACCGCCCGCGGCCTGCGCTGGTGCCCGCCTGGATCTGCCGGTGCAGCGGGTCGCGGAGGGGCACAGTGAGTGCCTGCCGTTCGCTGAGGTGCAGGCGCAGCTGTCGGGCAGCTGGACCCTGGTGCTGCCGGTCGAGGCGGTGACCGCCTGCGCGGTCAATCTGCCGACCCGCAAGGCGCGCTGGCTGCGTCAGGCGCTGCCCTTCGCCGTGGAGGAGTTGCTGGCCGAGGATGTCGAGTTGATGCATTTGGCGCTGGGCGAGCCCCTGGCCGATGGTCGCTATCGGGTGATTGCCGTACGCCGCAGTTGGTTGGCTGCCTGGTTGGCGCTATGCGATACGCCCCCGCAGCGCATCGTCGTCGATGCCGATTTGCTGCCGGCAACCGGCAGCCAATTGCTGGAGTTGCATGGCCGCTGGTTGCTGGGTGGTGAAGGGGTTGCCCGCCTGGCCCTGACCGCTGCCGACTGGCCGGCCTTGGCGGCGCTTTGCGCGCATCCGCAGCAGGCCTGGTGTTGCCCCGGCCAAGAGGCCCCGCAGCCGGTGGATGAGCGTGTGCAGATCGACGCGCCGTTCCTCTGGCTGGCGCAGCAGACAACCGGCACCAACCTGGCGCAGGAGACCTTTGCCGTGCAGTCGAGTGGCGGCCAGTGGCAGCGCTGGAAGCCACTGCTGGGCGTGCTCGGCATCTGGCTGGTGCTGCAATGGGGCTTCGACCTGGCCCAGGGCTGGCATTTGCAGCGCCAGGCCGACAACTACGCCGCGGCCAGCGCCGCGCTCTATCAGGAGCTGTTTCCCCAGGACAGCAAGCTGGTCAATCTACGGGCGCAGTTCGATCAGCATCTGGGGGCGGGCAGCGGGCCTGGTCAGGCCCAGTTGCTGAGCCTGCTGGCGCAGGTCAGTCAGGCCGTGGTGGCCGAGGGCGGGCAGGTGCANATCAGGCAGGTGGACTTTAGCGAGAACCGCGGCGACCTGGCCATGCAGGTGCAGGCCGCGGGCTTTGCCGAGCTGGAGCGCTTGCGTGAGCGTCTGCAGGAAAGCGGGCTGGCCGTGCAGCTGGGCTCGGCTAGCCGGGAAACCGATGGTGTCAGTGCCCGCGTGGTGATCGGAGGATGAGTATGCTCGAGCTCGATAAAGGTTTTACCGTCCAGCTGGAACGTTCGCAGCTGGTCCAGCGCTGGCGCGCCCTGGCCCCCCGCGATCGGCTGTCGTTGACCTGCTTGGCGCTGTTCGTTCTGCTGGTGCTGCTGTACCTGACCCTCTGGCAGCCGGCTCAGCAGCGTTTGGCGAATGCGCGCAGTGCCTTCGAAACCCAGCGCGAATTGCATGCCTACCTGCAAAGCCGGGCTCCGCTGGCGCGCAGCCTGGCGAGCCGGCCGCAGGTGAGTATCGAGCCGGCGCGCCTGCAGGGCCTGGTGACTGCCAGTGCAGGGGTGCAGGGCCTGACCATCGAACGGCTGGACAGCGACAGTGATGGGGCCTTGCAGGTCAGTGTGCAGCCGGCACCTTTTGCCCAGTTGCTGCGCTGGTTCGCTGCGCTGGAGGCTCAGGGGGTGCAGATCGCCGAGGCGGGCCTGGACCGTGCCGAGGACAGCAAGGTGGCCGCGCGTTTGAGCCTGCGGGTCGCGCCATAAGCGCTGCGCCAGGCTGCAGGGTGGTGCGCGGTGCGGCAAATGGGCACCGCATGGGGGCACCGGGTTTTCCATCTTTTTAGAAAAACTTTAAGCAGGGTATTGACTTAGCTTCGGCCCTTGCGTAAATTTCGCGCCTCGCAAGCAGCGGGTGATTAGCTCAGCTGGGAGAGCAGCTGCCTTACAAGCAGCGGGTCGGCGGTTCGATCCCGTCATCACCCACCACTCTTGTGAAACCGGACGAAAGTCCACCGACGCGCAGCGGTAGTTCAGTCGGTTAGAATACCGGCCTG
>C687J35021_10000067_pt1 | contig 74834 bp, 102 predicted proteins | sample RifCSPhighO2_12_FD_35021 | JGI IMG/M metagenome (IMG submission 35021) | reverse complement strand
ACGGCGACGGCGACGGCTACGGCTACGGCTACGGCTACGGCTACGGCTACGGCTACGGCTACGGCTACGGCGACGGCTACGGCTACGGCGACGGCTAAAAAAAATCGAAACAATGAATGTTATAGATATCATAGAATCCCGCAGACTAAAGGAGAAAATTTCGATTGAAGCATTATGCGCTAAGACAAAGAAGGTCAATCCAGTTTCTTATTCTAAGTACTTAAGCCGAGAAACAAAACCACCATTTGAAGGAGTTGTTCTTTTACTGGAGGCAGTAGGATTGAAGCTGAATGCAGTGGATAAGTACATGAGGGGTGACGCAATTATTGCTAAATGGGGCTCTATTTCAATGTGGATCAGGTGCTATAATAGAGAAACATTACATTTATTTCGCCAAGCCACAGGATTTGAAAGCGGCCCGACGATTATTATTTCTGCCACTTTGTTTTATACTTGGTATTATAAATTCAATAAAATTGCTCCCGAAGATGCTATGTTTAAGGATTTGTTAGGCCAAGGAATGACATCAGAGTTGTACGAGTGGGGATTAATTGCGTCGGACCACCCCTCAGAAACAGCATTGATATTTTATAATAAAGTAGCAGATGCAGTAACGTACTATCTGGACTACTCAGATGTAATAACAGAGGTTTATGTGTGAATTATTAATCAAATAAATAAACAAAACAATGGGAAATCTTAGAACATTTAAACGCAGAAATGGATACTACATTCTTTACGAAACAGTTGGACCATCCAAGGTTAAAAACACTTTGAGACAAGAAATTAATTTAGGAACCAAGGAGGTTGATTGTTTACCTAAGTGGACATTGGATGGAGCCGGAAAAAGAATTTTAGGAAGGCGTTTTTATATTATGGATAACATTAAAGTAATTCACCACAAAATGCCTTCACGCGCAAAGGATAGGCCTAAAAATAAAAGGAGAATTAAACATTAATGGCGTCATCCATAAAAAAGGGTCGAATAATGTACGATAGAAAGAATTTTCGTACCAAAAAGTTATCGGCGTTTGCAGAGGTAGAAGGAAAACAAGGTTGGTATCCGAAGTCAGTGATTAAGGACAACGAGGATGGCACAGTATCTATTGAAAACTGGTGGCTAGAAAAGAAATAAACAAAATTTGGAAGTTTAAAAAAGAAGCCATAGTATTGTGGTAAATAATGTAATCCGCTAAAATGAAGATTCAAATAACAATTTATTTAAAATAAACCACCGGGTCAGGGTGCGCCTCAAGTCTTAGCGGATTACAGCCACCCCCTCGATGGTGTTTTTGTGATATGGCAAACGATACCTTTTATTTTTCACATGACTACAATGTTCGTACCGATGGGAAGATAAAGAAACTATTGGCTAAACACGGATGGATGGGGTATGGTATATTTTGGGCCTTAGTAGAAGATCTTTATCAAAATGCGAACGCATTGCCAACGCATTACGATAGTATTGCGTATGATCTTCATACAATCCCCGAAATAGTAAAAAGTGTCATAAATGATTTTGGTCTTTTTGTGGTAGATGGAGATTCGTTTGGCTCTTTGTCGGTTCAGAGACGGTTAGATGTAAGAAATAAAAAATCTATAAAAGCAAGAGAATCAGCAAATAAGAGATGGAAAGAAAAAGAACCAAATGCGAACGCATTGCGAACGCAATCCGATAGCAATGCTATAAAGGAAAGGAAAGGAAAGAATATAAAAGAAAAGGATAATATATATTTAGAGAAATCTGGCGAAGCCTTAGAAGAATTTTTTAAAGAAATGGTCATGGATGGTGAGTGGCGAGATTTGGTTAAAAAACAATATTCCCTTTCTGATTATCATTTTTCGGTAGCAATTGGTTCCTTTAAGGCAATTTGTATGGTTTCGAACGAAAAGTATTCATTAAGCAATCTAAAGAGATATTTTTCTCATTGGTATCACAAAAACAAAGAAAGTATTGTTAAAAATAGCAATCCGACTAATGGAGTTGCGGCTATTCATAAAACTATTCAATAATGAACTACGATAAACTTCCCCCACAGGCAATTGATATTGAACAAGTAGTTTTGGGCTCTTTAATTCTCGATGCAGATGCTTACGACAAAACCATAGAATTTTTAAAAGAACAGGTTTTTTATAAACCAGCGCATCAGGTGGTTTATCGGGCAATAAAGGAATTATCAGAAAATAATGAGCCAATAGACCTTAGGACAGTAAGCAATAAGATTAAGGTTGTGGATTCTTTGGCAATTATTGGCGACGTAACTTTTGTTGTTGACCTTACATCTTCGGTTATTTCTACAACCAACGTGCAGGTGCATTCAGCTATTTTGTATGAAAAGTTCCTTCGTAGGGAGCTAATAAGGATTAGTATAGAAATGGGAAATGCGGGGTATAATGAGGAGGAGGATGTTTTTGATTTGGTATCTAAATTTCAAGGCGTTTTGGATCAACTAGTTCATTTTAATACAACCGATTTTAGCCCAAGAGCAAGATTAGAAGAGGCCCGTCAATCCATCCATAAGGCTCATGGATCAAAAACGGGACTTAGTGGAGTGTCTACCGGATATGACAGCATGGATAAATTTACGGGCGGTATGCAGCCAGGAGATCTTATTGTGGCAGGCGGTTGGCCCGGAACTTTTAAATCAGCCTTAGTATTAGCAATCCAACACAATGCCGAAAAATCAGGAACTCCAACAATGATGTTTGAGCAAGAGATGTCTGGAAGGCAAGTTGGTATTAGGGAAATTGCTATGGATACTAAAATATCAATTGAATCGTTAAAAACAGGTCAGGTAACAGATTCACAATTAAAAGAAATTGAATATGCGATAGGTCGGATAGAAAAAAGGAAAGTGTTTATTGACCTATCCTCTGGAATAAAAATTGGACGAATAAAAAGCATTTTGAGAAAATTAAAAAAAGAAGAAGATATTGGATTAGCTGTTATTGATTATCTTGGCCTTTGTGATTTAGAGACAAAGAAATATGGAGGATCGGAGCCAGCTATTGATAATTTTTGTAGAGAATTAAAAGTGACGGCAAAAGAATTAGATATACCAATTATTTTATTAGCTCAGTTTACTAAGGATTCTGGCAATGAAAAATTAAAACCACCTCATGCGGGATTATTAAAAGGAAGTGGGGCGATAGAGGCTCATTCAGATTGTGTTTGGCTTCTTTGGAATCCATCAGCACTTGATGAACATTTTCAGTTTGATATGGGAGACGGAAATGGAACATCTAGCTGTTATGGAAAAATAGGAATCGTTCATGCAAAAAATAGACAAGGAAGAGTTGGTATGCAGTGGTTAAATGTAAACGCATCTACTCACGTATTTAGTGATAATAATTAAAATTATGGGACTAGCAAAAAAAGTAGTTTTTATTTACGAGAACAAAGCGGTAAAGGGCTTGATAGTTGAGCCGGGGCAGAAGATGTGGAAAATTCACGTCGCCACTCATAAGGTGGAAGAAATAGAGTTGCCTTATGATACTACAAGGGTAGATTTTGATATGGCATATTATTATTTACCGGCTATCAATAAAGACGTAGCCCTAACAAAATTTAAAAGAGATCAACAAGCAGAAGAAGCACAAAAGAAAAAATATAAACTTAATTAGATGGAAAAGAAAACGTTTACTGAGTGGTTGAGTTTTTTTGATAATATATATCGTAGAAAAGTTTATACGGTTAAGGGAAGAGAAATAATTTGTTATTTTATGAATGAGCCCATCTTTGACGACTCGGCCAACCTTACTCAAGAGGATATTAAAACAAATTTGAATTAAACATTAATCTCGTCACATGAAATTACACACCAATCATATTTTAATTCGTCTTACTAAAAAAACAGATGAGCTTCAATTACCAGGAATAGGAGCTATCCAAATAGAAACAGGTTATGATGAGGAGAGGCACCAAAGATTAGTAGGTGAGGTAGTACAAGTGCCCAATAAACTTATCTTCGAAAACATGGATCATACTATGATGCCGTGGGAGTGTGAGATGGAGGCTATGGTGGGCGACGAAGTTATTCTCAGGCGCACAGATGTTAGCGTGTCCAGATTTAATGGAAAGTCTTATGAGGAGGATGGGCACTTGTTTATTTATGTGGCTTATGAGGCGCTGATATTGGTGAAAAGGAGATGGGCATTTGAGGATTATGGAAAACAACTTTATTGGCCTAATCCAAATACAGTAAGTTTAGATGGAATTAATTATTGGGTCATTATGCTTAACGGATATATGTTAGTCGAACAAGACGATGCTGACTGCGAAACAAAGTTAACGTTACCCCAAAACATGAAAGAATCAAAAGCCCAAAGTGGAACAATAAGATTTATAGGAAAGCCCAACACCCGTTACCACGATCAGTTCAATAGTAGTGGAAAGCAAATGTCTGGCAACCTCCCAGACGATAGGTTTGATTTAAAAGTGGGGGATAGAATTGGGTTTTTGAAGTTCGCAGCCATAGACCTCGAATTTGACTTGCACCAGTCGTTTGCGGGTAAGGGTAAGCAGTTCGGAAGGATGCAGCGGAACAAAGTACTGTGTAAGTTGTGAGGATATTTTTTTTCGTTTACCTTAGCGGTAGATGGAATATAAATATAAAAAACCGGACACCTTCTTTTATGCCAACCAAGACGAAGCGTTAAAGCCGATTCTGATAAATATTTCAAAGGTAATAGCGAATGTATATAAGTTTTGGAATCCCAATGCAAAAGATTGTCCGATTTCAAATCCACCGCCAGAGAAAATTGCCAACTATGGCGTCGCCCCACAAGACCAATACTTCAAACGTAGAGAGATACCAAAGAAACTAAGAGACCTCGAAAAGCAAATGGACGGGCGCCCAGACGATATCTGGAAAATACTGATAGCCCATAAAGAAAACTATAAAGCCGAAATTGAATTTATAAGGGAAGAGTGGTATTTCACAACCTATGGTTATTGGATTTACATTAACGGAAAGGCTACGTGGCTCCCGCCGACACATTACGAGTACCTTACCTACTGTACAGGAAATTACGTTTCTACAGATCCCGTCACCAAAAGAAAAGTATCAAGTCTTTATCCATCGTATAGAGACGTAGATAGGAGGATAGATATAATGCACCAATACCTATTTACCACCACAGAAACTTTTGAGCGATTAGATAAAACGGGGATGGCGATAGCGGAGGAAGATGGAACTTATAAAATGAAAGATTTGAAAAGGTTTTTATTTTTTGGCGATGTCAACCCAAAAAACAGAAGGCGTGGTGAAACCGGAAAGGCCCTTTCAAAAATATACGGTAAAGCAAAGAAACTAGCAGGCCCACAAGCTCACTCTTCAATATGTGCAAACGCTGAAAGTACATCCAGAAATCACTGGAATGTAAAGTTTGTGCCAATGGTTAGGAAGATGCCATTTTTCTTTAAACCTGTTTCGGATGGATCAAACAGACCAAAAACAGAATTTTCATTTAAAGCGCCAGGTGCAAAAGAAGGAAGTAAGAATTTTAGTAGGGCAGTTTCGACCGAAACAAAAGAGCTAGATGGAAAAATAGATTTTTCTCCAGTAGTAAGTAAAAGATTTTATGACCACGCCAAAATAACTGGTGATATTCTATGTGATGAAGAGGCTAAAGTAGAAGGAAACGATGTTTATGAAGAGTGGAGCTTATTAAAACCTACAATGTCTCAAGGGGCTGAATCCGAAAGAAATAGATTCGCATTCTGTTATAAGCCTTCTACAGTAGAGGATATGGAGGGTGGAACCGGAGTGCCTTATCAGAAAATATGCACAGCCTCTAATTTCTATCAACGGGGTGCGCTGTCAGGCCAAACAAAAACAGGATTATGTTTAATTTATTTTCCCACAGAGGATGGTTTGGAAAACTTTATTGGTCCATACGGAGAGTCAATTATTGAGGACCCAACGCCCGAACAAGCGGAATTCACCGGATGGGATATAGGCTCCAGAGAATATCTTAAGTCAAAAGTTGCCGAATATGAATCTGATCCAACCGTGGATAACATGCGGAAATTAGCCCAATTTAAACGCCAAAACCCCCCTACATACGCAGATATTTGGAGGGGCGGTAGCGGCGATATTGGATATGACATAAAGAAATTGGACGATCATATGGATTATTGGCGTCGCCAATTCTCATTAGATAACGATCCTAGAGAAAAAGGTAATTTAGTTTGGGTAATACCAGGAAAAGGAGTATTTACTGCCGCAGAGTTTTTAAGGAGTCGGCTAGATGATTATGATATTCCAGAGGCCTATATAGATTGGATACCTGACTCAAAAGGAAGGTTTTTGTTCTCTAAAAAACTAACCCCAGAACAGGCTAATAGAATTGAAAAAGATTTAGAGACCGGGCATTATATAAATATTGATGATATCTATTCTATTGGTATTGACCCAAACGAATATCACAACGCCAACCAGGCAAAAGCCAGGGAGGATAAGTCTGGAACATCATATTATACGGCAGCGATTTACTTACCATTTAGTGAATCGGAATTAAATAAACCAATTAACGAATGCGAAACAGGGATGTTTGTTGGGTCTTACACAGCCAAAATCGATGATATTGATGAGTGTAATGAGGAGATGTTAATGTGTGCTATCTGGTGGGGAACCAAGGTAAATGCAGAAAGAAACAAAAATAAAGTAGAGCCTTATTTCATTAAAAGGGGTTATGCCGGCCTATTATTTTACGCATATCTTCCAGAGAAAAACGCATATAGGGGATCATCTGGCTACCACCTGGGAGCCGAACAGCCCATGGACACCTTAATTGATGCTACTAGAAAACATATAGCTTTTTACATGCACGATCCCCATATTGAAATTTACGAACAATTCAGAAAAATGAACTCAAAGGATGATTTAACTAAGTTAGATAATGCCTCATCAGCTGGAGGTGCCTTGATTCAGTCCACCCAAAGGCCCATAAATAAAGGGTACAAGAAGCTCGATCGAAAGGAAGAGGATGACGAATACGAGTCCATTGAGGATATTTATGGTGCTGAACACTAATTTCCTATATTTGTGGGAAATGAAAGTGAATGGCCGCTAGTAAAATGTTTAAGGGAGACCAATACCTAAAAGCTGGCTCCAATTTATTCCCCTCTGATGAAATAGCACCGATAAAGAAGCGAAAAGGCCAATCTTCGAAAGAGTTCTGTCTGGCATTTGCTAAAGCATTTTATTCCGGGTGGGGCAACGGCAACTTTCAGGGCTCACAATTTGTTGACAGAGATAAACTTATTAGGCTACGAAATTATGGCAGGGGGCGCCAGGGACTAGATAATTACCATGAATTCTGGTATGGTAGAAATAAGGATAACGCGATTGTTCGCAAGGGCCTTATGAATATTAACTGGGATATATTAATGGTGGTCCTAAAATATAAAGATGCCTTTATTTCCAAGTTAAACGAATTTGAATACGACCCGGTAATTTCCTCTCAGGACCAATATGCCAGGGATGAGCGTAAAGAAAAAATGACCCTTGATTTTGTGAAAAATAAGATGAAGGGAATTTTCCAGGCTGCAGGCGGGGATGAGAATAACATAGCCCCGGACTCTATGGCCGAGTTTGAAATCCTCGAAGAAATGGGGGTTTATAAAAACAAAGCAGAGTATTGTTGGGAAAAATACATTAATAACGTATTCAATGGCTTCAATAAATGGGATCTTAAATTAAAGAATCGATTACTTGAGGATATATTTTCTTTATCAAAATTATGTGTTAGGGATTACGTGGACCCAGACAGCCAAACCGTAAAAACGCAGTATGTTGATGTTATAAATACTATCATGCGCCTCACCACAGAGGGAGACGTAATTGATGGAGGGGTTATCGACTTAATGACGGTTCAAGATTTAAAGAAGGCTTCCGGATTAGACGAGGCGACATTATTCTCAATTGCCCAAAGCGCCTGTGGATGGTACGGAAACCCAGGTAGTAATAATTGGACGTGGGGATCGACTTATGATAGTTGGTTATCAAATAACGGAGGGGCTGTGGCCCGGGGTGGTGTTGGTAATTGTGAGTGGTATGCATTTAGGGTGCCAGTTTTAAAATGTGAATACAGATCAGTTGATACCGATTATTACACCGAGCAAGATTTAGGGAATGAGAAAAAATATTCAAGAGCTAAACATGGAAAAACATTCACACAGTCCCCAACCAGAAAGACAATCACAAAAAATACAATCAATTATTATACCTGCTCATGGATCATTGGGACGGACCATTGTTATGACTACGGCTTACAATACGATATGCCAAGAACCGAAAGGGCCGAGGCAAGATGCTCATTCCATTATTACCAAATGGACGACCCTTCCATAGTGGAAAGAATGGCTCCCGCTATTGACCTTACACTAAATACATGGTATAATTATCAAAATAACCTATCAAAATCTAAACCTTTAGGATATTTATTTGATATTTCAGCATTAAAAAACGCCGCCCCTGGAGATAAAGTAAAAACCGCAGACCTTATAAAAGGGATCATGCAAACCGGTTCGGGGGTTTATAGTAGTATAAACAAAAGAGGGGATCGTCCAGTTATTGCGCCTAACTCAGGACCGCCCGTAGTTTCTTTACCTGGGGGGCACCAAGAAGCATTGAATGATTTTGTTGGAGCGTGGAATGTAATGAATCAGATATTAGGAGACCTTGCCGGTATGACCAATAGTTTTACCGGAGGACCGCAGCTTCCAGAAGGAAAGGCAATCAACGAGGGGCAAATGGAGGCAAGTGTTTCGTTGCTCAAACCAAAAATTGATGCATATTTCGAAGTGAGATCAAGTTGTGCACTTAATATTTTATTGAGAGGACAGGTTATTTTTAGGCACAACGATAAGATCAGTAAGGAATATAGGAATATTTTGGGTGACGATATAGTTGAGATCTTAAAAATATCCAGCGAGAAAAACTACTCCCAATATGGTATGAAGATGAACCTTCGGTTAAGTGGGGTGCTTAAGAACGAGGTTAAGCAGGCAGCTATTATTGCCAGCCAACCAGGTAAAAACGGGGAGCCGGGATTATCCTTTATGGAATTTTTCAAGATTATCAACATGCTAGAGAGTAATGTAGAGATCAAATATATCGAAGGGTTTATGCAGCGCCTTATTACCAAAAGGCAGCAGGAATCTCAGCAAGCTCAAATGGCAAACGCTGATAATCAAAACAAGGGCTTGATGGCAATTGAGCAGCAAAAAGCTGCGGCAGCTATGGAGTTGTTAAAGTTCACAACCGACCTTGAGATTCAAAAGGGAGTTGTTTTGGCGGCAGCAGAGGCTCACTTTGCAAAAGAGCAGGCAGCGGCAGATGCAGAAAATAAAGCTACTGGAGATGCGCTTGGGTTAATAATGCAAACGACAATGCAGCAATACTTAGGAACAATTGGTGGGAAAGCTGCGGCTTAAATTTTAATGTTTAAGTTTTTCTCCTATATTTGCCCAAAACAAAGTATTTATGGCAGAAAATGCAAAAACAGAGGATCAGCTATTAGCCGAGTTAAGAAACGCTCCAGTAGTAGAAGTTACTAACAAAACGCCGGAAGTTATTAACACGGAGGAGGTTAAAACAACCGAAACAACCGAAACGGTAGTTACCGAAGATCCGCTTAAAAAAGCCGAAACGGTTACTACCGAAAAACCATATTATGAATTAAAAGGGTTTGCTACTCAGGCTGAGCTTGACACTTATATTGACAATAATCGCGTCGCCCCAAAAACAGCCTATGCAAGCAAATGGTCAGAAGAGTTTGATGGCTTTGTAAAGGCCACAGGTAAAGACGATCCTAAACTTTTTGAGTTCTATAAAAACACAGAAATTAAGGAGTCAATGGAGCCTAAAGATTACGTGAGGCTTATTGTAGAAAGTGAGATCCAAAAGAATCCTACGTTGGCTAAATATAGAGATATGCGCCAAGAAGAACTTGAAAAAGAATATTTGGTGGACATGGATGTGAAAGAAGAGGGTCTTAGTATGCAGGATTTGTATGCCAAAGATATGAAGGATATTCAGTTAAAAGCTGAGGCGCAGAAGGTGATTGACGACATTAATGTTACCCGCGAAAAGATGGCAAATAGCGGATTAACCAAGGAAGAAATTGCAGCAAACACCGCTAAATTAGAAACAGCAAAAGTGAAGGCAAATGATTTTATTGAAAAATCGGTTGCGGAGCTTAACATGGATATCGTCGATAAAAAGAAAAACGAAAAAGGAGAATTAGAGATTTTGAAAGATAGTGAAGGTAAACCAGTTGTATTAAAAAGTTTTACCTTTGAGCAAGAGGAAAAAGATTTTTTCAAGAATGCCCTACAAGGAGTAATTGCCGAAATGGGGTTTCCAGAGCCGGATAGTGATAACGCAAAAACGGCTTTAATACTTGCAAAAATGGCGACAAAAGAAGAGTTTGAACTTAAAAGGACCAAGGAAGTGATAGCGCAAACCGAGGCAAGAATAATCAAACAATTTAATATTGACGTTGATAATCCCTCTGTATTAAAAGTGGGCGCAACCTCGGATACTCTTGAAGGCGTAATTTCGGAAGAAGCAGCAATCAAGGCAGCAAGGGGTGGTGGATAGAGAAATATAGATAAAAGTTATGGGTAATAGTATTAACTAAAACTCATAAAAAATGCCAGATAATGCAGCAACGGGTATATATAGCAGTCTGATTACTTCTATTGACCCATTATTGGAAAAATACGCTATCGGTCGTGAAATTTTCGCAGCCTATGGTGACCAAAAGTTTAATGCAGCCATGCTGATTAAGTCTTTGGTAAACAGCGCTCCTGTAAATCAGGAAACGTTTTATCACTTCGAAGATCAGCCGATCAATCAAAATCTTTTGACTGCGGCTGGTGGTCCATATACTGCGGCTGGTGCCGGTTTACCAGTAACAGTAAATCTTGACACATCAAACAACTCTTCATTAACCGGAACATTGCCAATTGTACAGTACTCAACAATCATCGACCCAAATAACAACAATAGGGTTTATGAAGTTGTTACCGTTACCAATAGTGCCGTTACCCCATCAATCACACTTCGTCCATTAGATATTTCACTTACCATCTCAATTGCAGGTGGAATTTTGTTAGCTATTGGAGCTTACGCAGGTGGTGAAGGTGGTGGACAGCCTGGAGGTTTCGTTGTGCCTATTATTCGTAGAGATTTTAACCTTCAAATCTTAAAAGCAGGTTTGAACTTTACCGGAACAGCGGCTACAAACGAAGCATCTGTGGATGTTAGGGCTGACAGTTTAGGAGAATTATATTCTAAACTGAATGTAGAAATGCCAGCAGGACTTGGTAACACATACGTTGTTAGGGACTGTAAAGAAATGGAGTTTCGTATGATGATGCAGCATAATAATCTGTATTACTGGGCAGAACCAAACAGTAACACAGCCGTTACGGAAACTGGTTTAGCTACAGGATATGGAACAATACGTGCCGCTATCGGGTTAAAAAGAACTACAACCCTTTATGGTACACCAATTCCTTATACTGCTGGATCAGCAACAATTGGAATATTTGATCAGTCTGGAGACTCTTTGGATTCGAATTATGTTAATCCAAACAGAGCTATCCTTTGGCTACAAGGGCGTAAACAATACACAGAGTTTGAGCAATTGATGACTACAAATAGCTACAATACAGCTATTCGTTATGACAAAGATACCGCTCTACCTTATGTGTACGGCGACGCTATGGCAGCAGAAGGTAAGAAGTATAACTTCTCATTCATAGGTTTGAATATTGGTAATTACAAGTATATCTCAATGAGAGAGCCTGGATTTACCGATCCAAACAATATGGGTGGTACTGGTTATGATACTCCGAACTTAGGGTTTATGGTTCCGTTGGCAACAACAGCAGATCCATCAAACAAGGTTCCTAAAGATTCGGTTATCTTGAGATACAAGGCATTGGGAGGCATCAATAGAGCCTACAATACTTGGATTAGAAACCAAGCCATTACCAATTTGGATCAATATGAAGTAAACATGCAAGCCAACGTAGGTTACGAGTGGTGGGGAGCACAGAGGTTTATTCAGGTTCAAGGATCATAAGTACCCATTTTTTCCATATAAAAAAAGCCCCGGTGTATATCGGGGCTTTTTTGTTTGCGAAAAACTGCTATATTTGCCCTATAAGTGGTAAAAATTTAAACTTTATTTATATGTTATTAGTAGATGGTAAAAAAGATGCACTGCATCCAGACTATGCAAGAAAACAAAAAGATGAAATCGGTGACGGAAGGTATATTCAAAGCCCTAAAGAGCTTCTTTCTCAACTCAAAACCAAGGATGAAAATGTAGTAATTACGGTAGGTCCCCACATGGGAAACGTGGAGTTTAGCGATACATTTTATGGGACCATCCTTCGCTCAGAAAAAGATGATGAGTTTAAGGGAATGATCGCCGGTATTGATTTTAATAAGAATGCTCGATCAGCCGATCATCACAAGGTAAGGTATTACGAAACGGCCACCCAAAGCACTCGTACCATTGATACATTGGAAAATTTTAAACCGCCCTATTTTTCTATAGGGGGCACCAACAAACAAAACACAGCTATTTTAGAACAACAGGATTATGAGAAATATTGGTTCTTGAGCGTAATTTGCCGCAAAGTGAAAAACTCTTTAAATGCCCACGCCAATACAACAAAAGATTTTATTTTTGAAATTACCACCCCAGAAAAAGATGCTACAGCAGAAAGAATGGGTGGAAGATTCAAAAGAAAAGCTGAGTTTTTGGTGAATGAAGAGGCTGGAGACGGTGGCTTTACTATCGAACAGCTTGAAAGTATTGGTAGATTTTTAAACCTTCCTTTAAAGCAATACCGTAATAACGACCAATTAAGGAAAGCTATTTTGCTTGAGGCGGCCAAGGATGAAAGTGCTAGAGTACTTTCTGGAGACCCGTTGATCAAAGGTTACGAGTATATTGTTTTGCTTGGTCAGAAAAAGGGCCCAGACCAGGAACTTCGGGAACTGATTACAGAGGCCGTGGATAAAGGAATCCTTGAGCATGATACCAGCCGTAAACAGTGGGTTATTAAGAGCAATGGTAATATTATTGCCAATTTCTGCCCAGTAGATGACGCTGCCCCTATTAAAGTTAATGCCTTAATATCATTCCTTAAATTAGATATTGAAGCTAGAGAAAGATTAGAGGGCTTAATGGGTTGGGGTGACGAAACTAATGAGGAGTCCACAACGGAATTAGTGGCATCTAGCACACCTCCGGCAGATACTACCACATTAATTGCGTCGCCAAAAGCAACCAAACCAAAGGGTAGGCCAAAGAAAGAAAAATAAGATAATAAAGGGGCTTAACAGCCCCTTTATTATTTAAAACCATTTCATTACATTTGAGAAAATTATTCCAAGATGGATACTATCTCAATAAAGTCAACGATACAAACAGCAACAAACAATTTTCAGGCAGAGGACGAAACAGATTATTCGGCAATTACATATTTCTCTGATTCGAAAAGTGTTTTAAAGCTGGAAGGTCCATCTGCAACCATTTATAACAATACAAGTTTTGCATCCCCAGACTTTAATTACCCTTCGACCCTAGAGAAAGATATTACAATTCCTTTGGTGGGTGGGGCTATTCCTCAGGGAAGTTATATTTTAACCACCACAACCAGGGTAACAAAAGCATTATCAGCGCTAACCGCAAGTTTATCCCCAAATCAAATTACAATGCCATTGTCCTTGTTGGATAATTTCACCGTAGGACAAACATTAACTTGGACCGGTGGGGCAAATGCAGGAACTTATACAATAGCCTCAATATCTTCTGGAGCGGCCACTGTACTTGTTTTAACTCAATCACTAGTAGATACAACCGTAACGGGAACTATAACCTTTGATGAAGAAATAATAACGATAGGAACCTTTACTTATTGCTATACGGCACCAACACCTTCATTAATTTTAACTGCAGAATGTGCAACGGCAAATTTAGAGGTAGATGAAGATACTGATTACTCAATTACCTGTGAGGGGCAGTCAATACAACCAACCACAAACACTCACCTTTATACATTAATCTCTCCAAACAACTCTGGTGGAAGTCCGGTATATGCTACAACAACCAGCACAACGGCGCCATTTTCTACAACTGAATTATGGACTCAAACGTGGGTAGCAAGTGTTGTTTCAACATTACTTTATGAGTTACCATCTGGGCTGTTTATTGAAACCTCAGTTACGGGATCGAAATCGATTGATGTAAACTGTGACGATTCTTTATGCTGTATGTCAAGCTGCTTAACCGCCGCTACAAATAGATTTTTAGCAGCAACTCCGGCGGCTGGAGGTAATTTAAACACCATGATTAATGCCCTGGTTACTTATAACAAGGTATTGGGGGCCTTCATGATGTATTCTTTAGGTGTAAAATGTGGAGACACTACGGTAATTGATACTGCTGTAGCTAACATGAAAACATATTTAGCTGACGAAAATTGTTGTAATAACTGTAGTGACACAGGTGTATCTACGCAAATCGTAGCCCTTTACAATATCATTGTTTCTGGTGACAATCTCGTTCTTGTTGAGGGTGATGTTTATATAAATATTGGACAAGTAACTGTAGGATCAACCACTACAGCCACATTTACACTTGACACTACACAAGTAGGTAACTTAATTGCGACATATATTGCGGCAAACCCAACAGTTGTAACCAATTTGGTAAATGCAATGAAATTGGGAATATCGGTAGGTGCGGTTTCAACTTCATTTGATACTGGAATTCAGTTTACCGCTGACTGTGCTAGTGGATCTCCTATTTTGACAAATATTTCGTTTACGGGAGGCGCCTTAGCTGATCTTGCTCAAGGGGACCCAATTAATGCTACAAACTTTCCTTTAAACACTCATATTCAAACAATCGGAGTAGGTACTATCACATTATCCCAAAATGCTACAGGAACAGCGTTAACAGACAGTTATAATATTGTTTCTACAGCAGAAGGAATGGCCTTTAAGAAATATAAAAGAGTGGTTGGGGCAATAACCAGTTATTTTTGGGAAGGAACAACACAGTACGAAGAATCAATTACAATAGACGGAACAACGAAGTCATTGCAATTGGTGGGTGACTCTGCTTCCCCAGGGGCAATTAGATTTTATGGAACGGATTATTTAGGAGCAAAAGGGTGGCAGTTTATTAAAAGTTCTTTGGTAGAGCCCACAGATGGAATTTCATGTCCCGCTGGATCAAGCACCGACACTACCCTGTTTACAACCACGGCAGGAACGGTTGGAACTTATATGATTGACGTAACGGGCCAATTTGCAACTACGGTAGCTCCCACAAGTGTTGTTATTCAGATTATTAAAAACGGAACCATTATTAATGTAAATGCAGAAAACCAATATAACGCAGCTTTATCCGCTACAGAATATTATTTATATGCAATTACAACACTAGAGGCTCTTGTAGACGCAGATGTGGTAAAACTAAGGGTAACGCCAGTAGGTCAAGCAATAACATTAGGTAACGTTTCCGCAAGATTTGTTAGAATAGCGTAATGGCAATGACATTAGATTCCATATTGCAACACGCCTATTCAAGGTTAAACAAGGAGCAATCTGGAGGCGTGTATGGGCTTGATCAACTTAATATTGATCTACCTTTTTTCTTCTATACTTTTCTTAATAAGCGATACGGAATACCAACAAACTGGCTTCCTGGTACAAAAATGCCAAATTTTGCATTTGAGACGACGCAATTAATGACAGATGATTTATCACCTTTAAAGGTAGTAATGGGAGGAAATGGACCGGACGATCCTGGTGTATTAAGTGTTAACAGTAATGGCATTGCGACGCTGCCGACAGATTACTTCCATTACTCAGCCTTAAATGGATTTTTTGCACAACCAGGATGTGATGACGATAAAATGCCTGCAGTCGAAGTTTGCACCGACCAACAATTTAGCGAATACCTTACCCACTACTCAAGGAATAAAAATGGGGCCGCTGAACCTTACTGCAACTTCCAGAACGGAGTTATTGAGTTTAGGCCAAAGGATATAGGGGGCGCAAGATTTGCGTACCTTAAAACACCTCCACAGCCTTTTTATGATTATTATATAGTTGTGGCTACGGCTACCGAAGTTTATATTCCACCAGATACAAATTTTACGGCCACGGCTGCTAACGTGTATAGAACTGGTGCAATCACTGGCACTTTCCCATCTTTATCTCAAGAGCTTATTGTAAAAGAATATTTATGGGGAGATTTTGCCAACGCAATAGTTGATTTAATGAGTGAAAATTTAAGATCCCAATTTATGAAAGGAATGGCTGCTGCAAGGGAGGGCAAGGATGCATGAAAAAGATTGAGATACTTGAAACAGCAGAAGCTATGCTTGCTGGCGGCGTAATGACAGCCGACCAAAAATCCCGTTATCCCAGATGGTTAGTAAGAAACGTATTAGCTAGGGGATATGACTCTTTAATTGCTTCTGCTTTTGAGCAGTCTAGAACCGGAATGACCAAGAAAGATGAATTTTTGCTTGACAACTATAGCGTCACATATACACCCTCTACAGACAACCCTGTAGTGGTGCAATATAACACTGAGAGACAAAAATACTATTGTGATTTACCTGCTGACATTATTGTTTTAAAAGATAATTCCGGAATAAGGCTAATTACTCCACTAACCAATGAGGCTGGCGCCGGTGTTCTGGTAACTAGTGTTGCTAGTGTAATAAGATCATCTTTAACCGTAAGTCAAATAAACACAAGATTTACTTATCGATTAGAAGGAACAAAAAGAGTTTGGTTTGAGTTTCCTATAGTGGTTATTGAAGATTTGATAATGAGACTCATCCCTACTTTTGATGCATTGAGTGATGTGGATGAAGTGGACGAGCCCTCTATGATGACTAAAAACGGATTATTTACCATCTATGATTACGTAAAGCAGAACCTTATTCCAATGCCACCAACAAAACAAACAGAAGACAATACTGTAGTATAATGTATACCAACGGATTTTTAACCATCGACGAAGTAGTAATGGACCTCCAATATAGGGGCCAGGATTACTCATTAACCAATTATGATTACTGGTTCCACATGGTTACAAAGGGAATTACAAAAATGAATATTTTTAATCTTCGAACTTCCAATGTTGCTTATTTGGAAGTTGGAAGCACAAATATTATTGAGTTGCCATCCGATTATATTGATTACGTACAAGTTGGAGTGGTGAATAATCAAGGTGTTTTTCATTCATTGACCTTAGATTCCAACATAATGCCATATCCGCACGAGACTTGTGGGGCCGATGATTCAGCAGTATTAACGGCAGAGAACGCAGCTACACCAACCCTCTTTGGATATGGTTCTTCGTTTGTGTTATGGGGAGGGTATTTAAGTACTCCTTATAACTTAACCGGAGGATATAATGTGGGTTATTACAATATAGATCGTCAAAATAATCGGCTGTTGGTTTCAGGCCTTCCTCAAGGAACGGCAGTTGTTGTGGAGTATAAAACGAGTGGTGTTAGGATTAATGGCGTCACAATGATAAGACAACAAATGAATGAGGCCTTATTAAGCTGGTGTATGATGGAAGCTCAGAAGTATGGAGTAATCCAATCTCAAACCAATTGGGCCTCTGTTTATTTTGGTGATGAGAATGAATTGGAATCTTTAGACCAAGCTATTACAATGGATGAGTTCAAAGATATTCTTTACGGAACTTGGAAACAAAGCCCTAAGAGATAAAATATGAAGATTTTTAATAGAAAAAAGAAAGACACTACGACAGCACCTGTAAATAATTCTCAATTTGAATTAGACAATGAGCTTAAAAAGCTACAAATAAAGAAAGAATTTCAATTTGTATTTGAGAGCGAACCTAAAAGGCTAATAATTGAAGAACAAAAGATTAATCTTGATAAAATCGCATTTATTAGATATGCTATTGAGTCTGTTTCTTTGGATTTAGATAATTATATTATAGGCTCAGAGCCAAGATGGAAACCTACCTTTAATGATGCTGAAATAACTATATTAAAAAGCAAATACTTTGAATTTTTGGATAAATTATAATGCAGGATAACCGCCAACAGACCATAGAATTCAAGTTTACGGGCCTGGATCAGGATAGCGATCAGAGATTGATGGCTCCCGGTGATTCTAGGTATCGATTGAATTGCATTAATGACTCTACAGATGACGGGTTACTTGGGGATATTCAAAACATAAAGGGCAATACGTTGTATTCACACACACCGCCTACAGGTAAAACATTCTGTATTGGAAGTTGTAAGGATATAGAAAACAACGCTATAATTTATTTCAACTACAACGTAAATGGGTTTCATCAAATTAGAAGATTCTTTCCAGATACAGGAGTAGATCAACTTATTTTAGAAGATCCACTTTTAAACTTTCAAGAAAATCAGAGGATTTATGGGGCCAACGTAATTAATGGCCTTTTATATTGGACTGACGGATGGTTTGAGAGCTATGAATACGATATTAATAACCTATTGCAGTTTAATCCCCCGCGTAAAATAAATATTGAGAAGGCCAGAACAGGAGGCTATACACCATTAACTTTTGAGGATTTAGATAGAATTAAATACCAACCAAATACACCCGCAACATTACGTTACATATATGACCCTGCACAAATTGAAAATTATCTATATGGAAAGATGGTTCAGGTTACCTATAGATATATTTTTGATGATAAAGAGGTTTCTACGTGGGCTACATTATCACAAGTTCTTTTGCCTATTTATTCTTACAAGAACAATAATCCATTTGAGTTATTTGAAAATACCGTTGGCGTAACATTACAAAGCGGTTCTGAAATTGTAACAGAAATTGAAATTGCGGTAAGGGGGGCAATTCAAAACGTGGATGGAGCTCAATCTTATTTTATAATAAGTAGGTTAAATAAAGCAGAATTAAGCATTCCAGATAATTCGTCTTATGAGTTCATTTATAATGGTCTAGCATATAAAGAAAATTTACCCTCTGTAGATTTTTTACGTCCGTTTGACTATGTACCTCAAATATCAAAATGCCAAGATATTGTTGGTGGAAGAATAACAGATGCGGATATTGTGGAGGATTATGATAATGTAGACACTATTGCTACGGGAGAATATATTCGTTACGACAAAACCCTTAGTATAAGAACCACTAGCCCTGATGTTATAAGTCCACTAAATCCCAACAACATACCATGGGGAACATCCGTAGATAATCAATATCCTATACCGACATTCAAACAGTTAGGTTTATATCAGTATGGCTTTGTATATTATGATAGAGCTGGGCGATCTGGTGTTGTTAATACTAAAGATGAGTATTTATTATTGGCGCCATCTATCGACCAGGATATAGCTAATCCTATGGCTGGTATGTTAGGTGATCCATTAAAAATGAGGTTATCAATAGATAGTGCCCCTCCATCATGGGCTACTCATTGGGCACCCGTTATTACCAAGGACCTACGATATATAAAAAAGAAACAATTTGTTGTTACAACACAAGAGTTTGATGTAGTTGCAGGAAATATAAAATTACCTCCAGAAGTAAATTATAGTTTAGATGATGGAGATTACATAAGACTTATATCTGGAACAAAATCTCAAGAGGATGGTAGTGGTCCGGTTGGCCTTCTTAGCTTTTTTAATTCTGTAAGCAATGCCGGTATATTTTCGCATAATGAAATGTTGAGTCAAGACTTTAACCTTCCTTTTACAGATTCAATTAGTACAATGTACACCCAAGCTGTATGTGGGTTTAATTACAAAATACAAGACTTTGTAGCTGGAAACATAAAGATAAGCCCAGAGGACGCGATAGATATGCAAAATTATGTAGCCCATGCTGCCGCTTTTGCGGTAACAGATCCGCTTCAAAATGTTCCATTTTCTCATGAAATAGCGTGGTCTCAGCATTGGTTTATTCTAGAAATTTATAACGTAAACAGAGACACAACAGAAAATAAAGTATTTTTTGAGATTGGAGAAAAGTTTGAAATTGGCAACCCTAACCTTGCTGCGAGATACCATAAAGCTCCTTTTCAAGATCAGGTAATTGGCTCACTTCCTGCAATAGTTGATGTTTATGGGTTTGATTGTTATTTGCGCAGAAAGAAAAGCGTATTAGATAATAAAATAATTTTTTTACAAAATATTATTTTTACTCCTCTTTATGGAAAATCAGACATATATACGGTTGCCTCGGGCGCCTACATATCGTTTATAGAAACATATCTTCCTGCTTTTAATGGTGCCGACCTTAATAACATTAATATTATTATGTATGATAGTGTTAATAATTTTTCTTCGCAAGTAAACTATCTACCATTTACTCTTTTTCAGAATAATCAATATTCTTATTTAAAACAAAATGGAGGGTCATTTGTACCTAATTTGCCGAATAATACCTTTATTGATTTTTGGGGTATTTTTTTTAGAGCCAACCAAACAGTTTACCCGTGGATAGAGTGTGATGATTTTTCAGATGATTATCCCTCTACAACCTATAATGATGGAAGAGTGAACTCGAACCTAGAAATACTAGGGAGAAAACAATACATTTCTCGTATTCGCTGGTCTGGAAAACTGTTTGAAAACACACTTATTAATGAGTTATCAACAGTGTTGGCCGTATCCTATGTCAACCTATCTGAGAAGTACAATAACATTCATAAGATCCGCGAAGTGGGTGACACCCTCAAGGTGAGACAGAAAAATAAACTAACCTCCTTCTATATAGACAAGGAGATGTTGAATGTAAATAAGGGGTCTGATAATGTAGGGCAAAGTGATGAGTTTTTGAGCGCCCCCAATATTTATGAGGAGTTCTATGGAACGTCATCCCCAGGCTCCGATTCTCAAGCCATACGAACCGGATATTTTTTAGACCTATTAAATGGAGTGGTGATAAGGGATGCAGGTAACAAGCCCCTCCCAATATCTGGTGATGATGATAATGCCCAGGACCCGTTTAAAATGGCAAAATACTTTAGGGATCTTTGTAAAGCTATTAGAACTGCTGGCGAGGAGAACTTTAGTATTATTTCTTGTTGGGATGAGTTTTCATCTTTATACACCTTTACTGTGGAGGATTTGAGGGAGACGCCGTTATTGTCACAAACCATTGTTTTTCATGAGCCCACAAATAGGTGGAAGTCTTTTATGTCTTATGTCCCTGAGTGGTATGAAACATTAGGAAAATCAATGGTTGCGTTTAAAGCGGGACAGCCTTATTTGCACTATACAAATGCACTTAGAAATAACTTCTTTGGGGTACAGTATGGTCAGGAAATTAGGGTGGTGGCAAACATTGGTCGCAATACCATTAAGGTCTTTCAGAATCTTGATGTTTATTCGAACATTGCATGGGAGATACCTACGATAAATATTCCGGCTACCGCCAACTATCCCAATGGTATGCTGTCAAGCATTCCTGCGGCCCGATTCGTTGCTAAAGAAGGGGTATGGCATGCTCCGTTTTTAAGAGATAAGAATGATCCAAAATACTCTAATTCAGCAATCATTGCGTTGTTAAACGGACGTAGGCTACGTGGTGAAACAATAGAGCTTGTGATGACCAATACCGAGACTGGTTTGGTATATTTTAAGGCTCTGAATATTTATGTTACCCCTTCGGAGGAGACAATTTAATCCTAAATTCTTTAGCTATCCCATCCTGATCCATCATTGAATTACAATTCTTGATGTTTTTTTCGTAGAATTCTTGTTTGGGGATGTGGAGAAACGTCATTAATCTGTCCATATTACAAACCAAAGGGCGATCCTCGTATACAGAGCATTTATTATCATCGGTAAGTTTTTCACATCTTCCGGTTTCGTCCCACGTATAGGGAAAGGAAAGCTCGTTTTTAGGATCATTTACTAACTTTAAAAAGACTTCAACTTTATCGATTCTTTTGCAACAGGCACCACAACCAGAACAAGGATAGATCGCGTCATCCTTAATTAAACCCAAAAACGCAGCCATATAGTATGAAAATAATTTATAACTTTGGACAAATATATTAATTATGGCAGCATTTCTTGCAATGTTACCAGCACTAATCGCTGCTGGAGTTGGAGTAGGCCAAGCGGTAGCCGGAGCAGTAAAGGCCGGTGATGCCCAAAAGAAAAAAAATGAAATTCCGAGTGCTGCTACTGACGCCCTTAATGCTGCTAAAAATTTAGCCGGTCAAAGGAAGCTTCCGGGTCAGGATATTTACGAAACCCAGTTAGGAGAAAGAACAGCCAACAGCACAAAGGTTTTGGAGAAGTTAGGGGCTGGAGGGGCCGGGATAGGGGCCTTGGCAAATATTTACGGAGCAGAGGCAGGCGCTAAAAGGAATTTGGCGGTGGATGCTGCCAGGTATTACGCAAGTAATCAACAAAATTTAATCAATACCCAAAAATGGTATTCAGGCCAGCAGAACATGAAGCAAGCTGGAGAGAATGATGTAATAGATTCTGAAAATGCAGCCTCAAGCGCACTGATTCAAGCAGGAGCAAGCAATGTAATGAAGGGCGTTGGAGATATTGCAGGGTATTACTCTTATGGTGGTGCCGGAGGTGGTGCAACGGGTGGTGGAGGCGCTCCACCAGCGACGGGTGATTGGAATGGCGACGGGATTAATCCGCAATTTTTAAAGTATTTAAAAAGTTTGAGTGATAATTCTAAATACCTAAGGTTTAGATAATGCCAGCAACAGGAGCCTCTACCGTATATCAAAGACAGGCCGGAACCGGCGCTGCCGTAATGTTTGGACAATCTTCTTTTGATCCGGTTCAATTGGCAAAGTATTCGAATGCATTGGCAGCCGCAAAGGATAAAGCTAAAACAGACGCAAAGCAAAAAAAACTTGACGATTTATATAAGGGTTTATCCATTACCGCAGGGAAAGTTTTAGAAACAGATCAAAATTATCTGAATGGATATGAGGATCAGTTTATGAATTGGAAGGCTAAAACGATTACAGGCAACCCTACCACACAAGATATGCAGGATGGTTTTCGTTATAAAACAGAATTCGATCAACATAAAGCCTCCCTACAACAGCATAAGGGAATGCTTGACCCTTATATGGGTTTGATTAAAAACGGAGCCAAAAATCTTGATACGGATGCAATGATGGAGAATGCTGGTAAATTTACTCAGCCGGATATGTACGTAGATAGTGACCCCGATATTGCCGAAACGTTCACCCCAATTTATGAGCATTTTTTGGAAGATCCGGTTTATGGTCAAGATCCAGAAAAAGCCCTTGGCGCTGCCAGAACAGAGTGGAGAAATCAATATGGGAGAGAGTATGTTTCAGAACCTATTTTAAATGATGCTTCATTGTTAGAAGATTATACAAAAAATGTATTACCACTGGTTGCAGAAAAAAACAAACAGCACTTTGGAAAAACACTTTCAGATGGAACCTATATTGACGAGCAATATACATATACCCTCCCTTATGATACGACAGTAACAACAAGTGATGGAGAAGAAATAACTATAATAGGAACGAAAACTGCGGAATTGGAAAGGTATGACGATTCTCCTATGATTAAAAAGTCAGCAGATAATAGATTTAAAAAACTGGACGACGAAACCAAACAGGATTATATAGACCAGTATGGGGATGACGCCGCAAAAAACTGGAATGCTGATAATTTATCTAAGTTTGGGGTACAGGCGTCGGAAACAAATACTACCCGCAAAAAAACCACGGGAGGCGTAACCAATTTTGGATCATACTCAGCAAAAACGGATTGGGATGCGAAACCGTTAACATCAACAATTACCTCAACCAGAGATACAGCTAATAAGATTTGGGGCGATACGGATGTAGATGGTTTTGGGGTTAGTAAGGGAGAAAATCAACTTAATTTAGATAAGGTGGTTGAAATTCCATTTTATTTAAAAGCAAACGACAATACTCAAAACAGAGTTCCAGCGGGAGCCACAAGGTTTTCTTTAGCAGGCATAAAACCATTTATGGCACCCACTTTTAGGGCTGATCTTACGTTTGATGATTTTAAAAACACCCTATCAAAAATGACTTATGATAAGCCCGTATATGGGCCAAATGGAGAAGTTATTGATAATGCCTATGATGAATTCTTATTAAATTTTGGTAAAAGTTATGGGTCGGCTGAAAAAACAGGAAGTTTACAGGGAATGATTCTTACTAAAAAAGAACAAACTTTTTTAAAGAATATAGGTTTAAAAAATATGATTGCGGGTGGTAAGTTTGTTTCCGGTGAACTTTCTTATTTAGATGATAAGAATAAAAAGGTTTATGAACCGTCAGCGATTATACCACTTTCTTTTGTTAATGGAGAAATAGACCAAGCTACGGGAATTGACTTTAATAAGGCCTTGGATATTTATAAGGAGAAATACGAGGGGAATGTAAATGATTTTGAAAATATCAAATCAAAGAAAACTAAAGTTGCCGTCACCCCAGATATTAATGAATGGGAAGAACAGTAGGGGCGACGAGATTAATCATAATCCTTCAAAAATCTAATTTCTTCATTTCTCAACCACGCCGCTTCATCGTGATTTAAGTGTCCCCCAGGATCGGTATAAACTTTTTGATGGGAGGAGTAATACAAATGAGTGGCAAGTTTTAAATCGCCCCAAAGTATATCGGCCCCATATCCATAGGCTGCGTGTTGTTGTCTAAAAAAGGCCAGTTTGGATTTATCTTTATCGATGTTTATTCTGAGGCCGTGGTATAGCTCCCCTCCAAAAAGCCCAACACCATGCATGGTATATCCTTCGGGGATTGTGAAAGGATTTGGTGGGACGAAATCTTTGTTCAAAATAACTAAAGATGAATGGTAATGTCCAGGCTCACCAGATAGCCTTGCGTATCTTCCGTAGGCGGTTTGGTTTCGGGCATTAATGTTGTCGTAATAGAAGGTATCAATAGGGCCAGCGGCAATAAAGCCTTGGGTTTCCATATCATAAACTATGCGATCAATCGCGTCGCATATAAAAACATCCTGCTCTGCCATCACTACCCATTTAGCTTGACAGGCATTAAACATTCGATTCATAGGATGAACCATATTTTCTTGTGGGGTTCCCAAAGAAACAACCTCGACGTCAAATCCGTATTCTTTTATAATGGTGACCGCATCAAGCTCCTCGCTCGGGTTTTGAATGTGGAGGATAAATTTTCGGATAGACTTTCTATCTTGTATATATGTAGCCCACCCATATATTGCTACTCTGAGGCAGTCAAGATTATTGTTTACTGGAATACAAATGTCGAATTTCATAATTGTTTTTTTGTTCAGTCTAAGATAAGGTCCAAGTGCTTCGAATCAACCAAATAGTCCCAATTGTTTAAGCGAGTTGGCTTATTTAAATGGCTAAAAGAGTTAAATATTAAGTTTGATTTATTTATTTTAAATCCTTTTGTTAGGTTTTGTTTTTTACTAACCAAAACAATTCTTTTAGAAATATCTTTTATAATAAATAAGGTATCTCCCTTAAAGTGTTTTATATAATAGGGGTCGGTTGGACTTGGAAGGTCTTTTATTAATTTGTATTTATCACCTTTTTTCATCAATTTGTTTTTAGTTAAATTTGGTAGCGGCAACCATTAAATATCGCCGCTACCAAATACTTGTAGATTATTCCTTTTTTGAATTTAGAAAAGGAATTTCATCCGCCACCTTCATGTATTGGTTGTACTTTAATTGCACAGAAGCTCCTTTTATTAGCTTACCTGCAATATTTGAAATTTCCTTGGCTTCATTAAGCCCAAGTTTGTTTTCCCTAAGACTCTCATAAGCCTTAGAAAGATCTGCGATTAAATCGCTCATTGTGTTAATTTCCATTTTTACTTGTTTTTGTTTCTCTTATTATTTGTATTTGTAATCTTTTAGCTTCAATAATTTCAGGATGTTGCTTAAGGGTTTCTTTTGTTGCTATATCTTGCGATATTAATAGACGGCTGATATATTTATCGGTTAGGTTATCTCTATGCTTGTGTGCATACCTTTTTTTTGTAATAACTTCTTGTTTGTAAATTTTATCTTTGTTTTTACACCTATAAGCTCTAACCATTTTCTTATGTTTTGGGTTCTTTCTTTTCTCTCTCTGTTTTGCATTTATTTCATCCTTTTTTCTTTTATATCGGCCCATCTCCCATTCAGCCTTCTTCTTTTTATATTCAGGGGTGTTTTTCCTTATTTTAATTTCGCTTATATGCTTTTCTCCGTAAGCCCTTACTCTTTCTATGTTTTTTCTCTTAAAAACAGGATTATCTTTTATAGAAGCATAGTAATTGTTGGCTCTTTCTTTTTCGCAAGTTTTACAGTCAGGATTATAATAATCATGTTTCATCTTTTTATCACCCCTTATCCTAAATTCACCCTTTGGTTTGTTTTTGTGACATTTTGAACAAGGCAATACATCCAAGCAATTATGAACCCCTCTATAAACGCGAGGCTTAGTTCCTTTTTTTCTTGTCCACTTAACATGTCCTAATCTTATACATGAGCCGCACTGCCCCAAGACACTATGCATCACCTCCCTTGTTCTTTTGTGCTTATATGTATAAGCCTTAAACTCAGACTCGTCCTTTTCTATTTTACATTTTGAGCAACATTTCATTTTTTCCATTTTAAAATAAATAGGGGCCTGCCGACCTCTATTCCGTTAGCTTAAAACACCCCTAGAACGGAGTGCGTAGTAAATAACCTAAAAATATTTGATTTATTGTGTTATTTAATAAAAAGCGTATATTTGTTTCGTGAAAGTTACGTTACCCATATATAATATTGGAATAAAATCCATAGCCCCCGGCGTAACTTTCACAAGTTTTTCTACGGGGGCTTCGATTTTTAATAGCAGCTAAGACTTGCCGAAACTGGATATAAGCCACATTATCCTTTAGCGGCCACACTTACCTACGGGTTTGGATCAGATAAATAAAGTTCCTTGAAGTTAAATGTTACGCAGGACTGGAAAGCTCTTTCCGGTAACAGCCTCATCCGATAAACTCATCGATAGCGACGAATAGTCTGGTCTTCAAAAAGGGCTTATTTTTTACATTGTTTTTTGTAAGCTCTTTTTGAAGACCTTTCCTCCTAATCTATCTCCTTCTCTGAATAGTCAGACCTGAGACCGTTTATACGAAAAAAAATGAGATTAATTGCGTCGTCCCAACAATAACCAATACTACAATAGCGTTATACTAAAAACAGAAGAATGAAAAAATTGATTTTTTTACTGATTCTTGGATTTAATTTAATTCAGGCCCAGTCCTTTAAAAGTGAGAATATAAGGTGCATATTAAAATATGACAGTATATTTATTAATTATGGGTCAATAATAGAAGCTTATAAAACCGACTCCTCTGTTGAAATAACCATTAATCGGCAAATGATATACACCTATTACTTGCAAGGTGGGCATATTTTAAGCTGTTCCGAAGATGCTATCTGGTTAGAGTCTTATCCATCTAAAAAGATTTATGGAAAATGGAACCCTACATTTTATGATGCTGTACTTGATGGAACTGGGCAAGTTGTTTCACAGCCTTTTCATTTTCCCCCTTATGATATGTATGATACCGTGTTTTACTATCACCCACACCGAGTTATAAAGTTCTAAAAAGTTACTATCTTTGAAAAAAGTATAGCAACATGGCAAGACCCATTCCAATTTCTAATAAAAAGGCCGAGCAGTGGAATAAATTTTTAGTTTATTTTAATGATAGAGCGGTATCAGAGCTTCCAAAAGATGATAAGGGAGCTTCAAAATGGGAATTACTAGATAAAAATGATTCGTTCGGAAATTACTCAAGTGGCCAGGATTTTTATAAGAAAAAATTTGCCGAATTTGTTGCTAGTGAAAACTTAACAGCCTCTGACGATTTAACGGAAGCCGATTTTCCAGTTATTCAAACACTTTATCAGGACATTTATACCGCTGGACAAGCCGAACCAGAGTATAAAAAACATCTTGATTTTATGGTAAGTAGTCAAGGAAACGATCCAAAAACATGGAATCCTGTAAAAACAGCTACAGATAAAAGTAATAATGAAGGGTGGGTTGGTACGGTAAGTAGAAATATGTACCTGCCAATGGAAACCGGCCCACTAAGTAAGAGCACAAATAAGGTTTTACAGGTACCTAAGAGCTTTAATCAAGGGGAATCTTTTTATACAGATGCTCGTAGGTTTGGGGCTTATTATATGGAGGATGGCGGCGCTATTGATAAGGTTGGAGACGAAGTAGTTGAAATTAAAGGTGATACCCACGAAAAGGGAGGGGAAGATATAGTTGCCAACGGTAAAAAATTAGAGGCAGAGAAGGGGGAAATAGTAGATATGACCAATAAAGAGGGTCGTGTTTATTCTGATAACGAAGATAATGAAGCCATCAAAATACCAGCCACTAAAGACTTTCCGGCAGATATGCATGGGATGGTTCCGGCCAAAGCCTATAAATTAGTGCAGGCAAAAATTGATAAATTTAAAGGTGATAATCGGCCCCACGTAAAGAATATTATAGCCCACAATGAGGCTTTAAAGGATAAAATATTTGATCATCAACAAAACAATAATGGGCAAGCCAATAATCTCGTCGCCCAAGATGGAACAGTAATACCCGAAGGAGAAGCTACGCCACCCACAACTGAACCATGGAGATTTTTTATGGTAGGAGATAAGAAGGTAAGGTATGCCTCGGACGACATTGCCAAAATAAAAGTATTCCAATCTAAGAATCCAGATGCAAAGGAATTTGTCAGGAAAGGACAAGAATTTGTTGAACTCGAAACCCCACTTGGTCAAGTAGGGCAAAAAAAAAATAAACCCGCGAGTACGGGATCTACTGGCGAAACGACCCCCGATCCCGACGTTTCAACTTCAACCATAAAATCAGATTGGAATTTAGTAAAAGGAGGATTGCCTGAATTAGACGTAGATTTTTCTCAAACCAAGATATTAACCGATCCAGATATCGGAAATCTTTATATGGATGAGCATAAAAAAATCGTCAAAGATGCCGTCACAATTACAAAATCAGATTATAATGATTTAATTGAGCCCAGATTGGAGTACGATCGAAAGGAGGGTTCTGACCCAACCGGCATGTTGTTTGGAGATACCTTTTTAGGAGATCTTCATGATAAAAACAAAGCTCCCATTGAATATAATGACAAGTTTAAGGAGCTCATAGCCCAAAACGGCCCTGAATATGAGAAGGTTTTATTGGCCGGTGCCCGTATTTCTAGAGATGAGGTAAATTCCTTTCTTGGGAATAAGCTGTTGGGAGAGCTTTATAAAACACAAGATGCTATTTTAAGCGTGGCAGAACAAGACTTTCAGGAAGGTAAGCAAGATCAAAGAACCGTAACCAAATGGAACATCCAAGACTCGCCAGGATTCGACATAACGGTAGAAGATTATATTACCCAAAATCAGAACAAATCCTTTACCATGGAGGACGGTACGGTTGTGAATACCAAGGATATTACACCATCACAACTTCGGGAAATTGACGCTTATGTTAAAAACGGGTATCAGGCATATCGAAATTTACAGGAAAGAACCATTGAGGCCGAAACAGTAACCAAGGGTATCATTAATGGTGATAAAGAGGTAATTGTAAGGGAGTACGACCCGATTACAGGCGCCCAAACGGGATATAAGAGCATACCAATAATCTCGTCACCCCTCTATCAAAACCTTAAAACATCCATAGATCAAGGGGTAGTGCCAACTAACCCAAAAGCATTCGAAGCCTCCTTTAATAGTGCCATGAAAGAAATTGAGGGGGTAAACCAGAAATATGCCGTCATCTATAATAACCTAAACTCCACTTTAAAACTAGAAAGCGATTCTTTTAACCTGGCATTCAAAAAAGAACATGCTGATTTTATTGGATCTACCATACCTATATTAGAAGAGGCCCAAAAATCCATCCAGCAAAAGATATTTCAAGGAGAAATGAGCTTGGCTGATGGGCAAACATTACTTGATCAAACGACTGCAGCTATCCAAGCCGACGAGTCCGAGATGTTTACCAAAGCCAACAAAAAACTTCAAGCCCACCTGCAGGGTATAGTTAAAACCGTGGATGCCGCATATGTAAAGGATAAGGAGGCAATATTCAAGAACGAACTTTATAAAAATATAGACCCCACGGACCAGGAAGCGGTAAAAAAATCAATCGATGCGTGGAATGCTATAATGACCAACCAGCTTGATCAGGACCTAACGGAAGGATATGTCAAAGTAAACCAGTTGGCGAATCAAGTTTACCAGAACCAGCCGGACTACCAGTTTGGAGCCTATACAATTCCCAATTCAGGAAAGATAAGTACTGAATTTGGACGAGGTATTTTAAATATGTTCGATTCTTTTGGGGGCGCTATGGGTTATTTGGGAGATTTTGAAGCTCAAAATAAATGGGGAGACCTGATGGCAGCTTATAATTCAGCCAACCCACAATCTCAGGTTGAATATTCCGGATGGAGGAGTTTTACAGATCCGGATTGGTATATAACCAATATGGTTCCTTCGGCGCCAATGATGATAGCTATGATAGGTGGATCACTAGTAACTGGTGGTGCGGCTGGCGGAGTGGTTGGTGCAGGGATAGAAGGAACGGTAGCTTCTGGAATTACTGCAGGTGTTGTAAATACGGTGTTTGATGCCACTATTGAAGCGGGTTCTGATTTTAATTCACAACTTCAAAATGGGGTAGCCGTAGAGGTTGCCGCCAAAAACACTGCCGACACCTTTACCCAAAATCTAAATTATTTAGCAATAAATATAGGGCAGATGATGTTTGCCTTTACGAAATTAGGTAAGGCCAGAGGGTTCAAATCTGCACTGATTAAGGCACCCGGAGAGGGTATAACGGAGGGTCTGCAGGAAGTGGACCAGGGAAGAATCGCGTCGCATAACCCATACCAAACCTTCCTTGATAGATTAAACAGTCCTACGGGAACCAATGAATTTATGGTAGGGTTTGCAATGTCTTTCGGAATGGCAGCACCAGACCTCACCGCAAAGAATACCGGCACAGAATCAAAGTATCAATTGGCCACCATGTATGATATGCTAATGGAGGGTCCCGATATGGAAAAAACCTATAAGCAAAACAAAGCGGGGCTTGAGCTTTTGAAGAGTAGGGGAGATATAGATGAACCAGGGTATTTGGAAGCTATGGGGATATTGGAGTTTGCATTTTTGAAGGGCAGAGAGATACCAGCAAATTTAAGTGCCCCTCAGAAGCATGTTATTATGAGTAAGCTCGACGATATTAATGCTCTGGAGAAATTAAAGGCTAATACCACGGACCTAACCCTGTTGAAAACTTATGATATCCAGATTAAGGATATGGAGAAGAATGTTCAGGAAGTGGTGGCTGGTAAGGCGCCTATGTATTTTATAGGTAAGAATTCTTATCCAAAAGAGATATTTATGGCTGAGATGGCAAAGCCGGAAGTGATGGCCGATATTAGATCGGGAGGCACCAACTTTAGCGTCATCAATGATGAAACAGTATTAAAACAAATAACCGAATTATATGATAGTGAAAACAAAACAGGGATATCAAGTGATGTCCAAAACGAACAAAGCCTTGAGCCAGCCAAACTTAACGAAGGAACAAGCGGAGAAACGACTGAGCCAAGTGGAGTGGTTCTCCCGGAAGAAATAGATTATCCGGAAACCACTCTTTCAGAGGAAGAGGTATTGTCCGAATCCGAAAGGAACCAAAAAGAAGCGGAATTAATAGATACCCATTTTACTGATAGGGGTGACCCATTACCCACTCCAGAAGAAAGGGAGTTATTAAACTCTGTGTTCTATGTTGACGAACAGGGGCAAATGAAGGATTATGACGGTGAGGATATTACCATGGATGAGGTATCGGCCAAGTTTGCTGAACTTAAACAAGGTACAGTGTTCGAATCTTCTGATAGTAAAGTAAGGTATGTTCGGGAGGGCGACGAGATTGTTAGGCGTGATGCTGCCGGCAATAAGGTAGAAACTCAAAAGTTTGTTACCAAAAATCGCGTCAAAACTAAAAAAACACCCCCAAAAGGAACGGTTTATCTTGAATCTTCGAAGATTAAAAAGTACGATCAGGAAAGATTGGAGGCGGGTGTGGAAGAAGGCCCAATGGCTGAAACCGACAAGGCTGACGAGATAGCCGAAACTTCTACCAACCCTACCCAAATTAAAGAGGCCTGGGAGAACGAGAAAGTAAGAATTCGGGATGAAGTGGATACAGAAAATAAAATATTTGAGGCTGTTTCTCAAAACGGAGTGCAGGCGAAAGATTATAACCAGGAGGGAGAGCCAAACAAAGTAAAAGACGGATCTGTGTCGGCTGTTGGGTGGTTTTCTTCGAAAGCCCTTCCATTAGATACCATAGCACAACAAGCGGGTGTTAAAGTAAAGGAAATTATTGCCTTTATAGAAAAATATGGCGGTGGACCCCACCAGTACAAGAAGCAGCGCGAACTTACATTAAGGGCGCTAGAGGATCAGTATAAAAAGGTTACGGGTGTAAATATTAAAAGCAAGAAAAGTGAACCAGTAAAGAAGACAAAAGAGCCGGTTAAGGAGGTTTCACGTGAAACAAAGGAGCCCAAAGTTGGCGTCGCCACTAAAGCCACAAAGGAGATAGCTGATAATATCAGGAAGCTGGCACCTAAAAAGAAAACCCTTACCATTAAGGATGAGAATGGTAATGATGTAGAAATAGATATTACCACAAACGATTGGTATGCAGCAGCAATAGAGATAGCAGCCCAAACCGTAGAGGCCGGAGGTAAAGTGATCGATGGCATTGCTGATGCAATTAAATGGCTTAATTCAGATAAGGGCCCAAAACAGTACAAGGACCTCTCCGATGAAAATAAAAAGTTGGTTGAAAAACAAATGGCGGTTCAGATTAAAGAGGCCAGTGGAAAGAAATTTAAGAAAAAGGAGCGTGGGTTAAGTAAGACTGCCCGTAAAAACGAAGGAAAGAAAGAAGTAAAAGCCCTTTTGGATAAAGACCCATTATTTTACCAAGAGGTAACTAATAAAGAATCAGTTCAATTAGCTCAGGGGTTTATTGACGAATATGGAGTTGAAGAGGCAGAAGAATTAGCCATGGACCGAAATGTATCAATTCAAGATAATTTAATGGCGAATACATTAGGATTAGTCTTGATGGATTATTATGGTCAGGAAGCGGCCAAGACCGAAGGAAAGGATAGGGCTAAACTTTTAGATAAGGTGGTAAAGTTATCCGAAGCGGTGGGAGAAAGGATGAGTTTATCGGGCCAGGGTGGTCAGATAATGGCACTTTGGAATAAAATGACACCAGAAGCGGTGTTATTATCAGTACAAAGAGCCATAAAAAGATATAATGAATCTCCAAAAGGCCAAAAACGACGTCGCAAATTCACCAGAGCCACCCAAGGATATAAGGGAGCTCAAAGGGGTGCAGCCAAACAGGTAATCGGTTCAGAAAGGATAAAGAAAATTAAAGGAGAGAAGGTTTTAAGCGATACTCAAAAAGATATTGACGAGCAAACCCGCAGGAAACTTGCAGCTATAGATAAATGGGCTGACAAGAATCTCGGTGGCATGGAGGGGTTTATGGCGGCTACGTTTATTCCACCAGGGATTATTCAGGGCGCAGTGAAAATAATGATTAAAGCCATTAAAGAGGGGGTTAAGTTAAGTGCTTCTGTTCAAAAAGCAATTGCTTATGTAAAAGCCCAAATGGGAAATGTTTCTTTTGATGAGGATAAATTAGCAAAGCACTTCGAGGGCGTATATGATAAGGTTCAGGAATTTATTACCGTTGAAGTTAAGAATCCGATTGAAGATGTTGAAAGTTCTGTAAAACAAGCCTTGCGTGAGAGAAGTAAAAAGATTGATGGGATAATTACGTCGCATTTCACAGAAAGAAACGAAACAAAGCAGGAGCTAATCGATCGATTAGTAAAGGATGCCGGCGTAACAGGGCAAACAGCTAATGAGCTTGCTATTGCTATTGAAGAGGAGTTTAATAAAATAACCAAAGGGGGCGCTATAAAGCTGGTTGAAAAGTATTTTGGTAAACTGGAAGAGAGGGGTAAAGTTACCGAAGAAATGAAGGAAGCAAAGCGAGATAAAAACTCTGTAATCAGCAAGATTAATGAGACTTTGAATCTAAATGGTTTAGTAGACGAGAAGGTTTTATTAGAGTATTTTGGAGAAAGATTTGGGGTAAAGTCTTTGAGCGAGAGGCAAATTGAGAATATTTTAAAGTACTCAGAGGCGGTACAAAAAACAGAGGGTAAATTTAAGGAAAGAGCTATTCAACAACTAGTACAGAGCATATCAGGTATGTATGGAGCCTCCGGTATGGAAATATATTGGGCGCTTTGGTATTCATCGATGCTATCTGGATTATCGACCTCTACTATAAACATCACCAATAATGCAGCTAACGTAGCAGCGAAGTATATTGAGAATCCACTAAACCCATCACTTTACTTCAAAGCATTAAAAGATGCCATTAAAAATAAAGATCCGAAAGTATTTTTGTATGGGAGCCCATTAGCCGAAACCATTATGAAGCCCATTTATTATTTCAAGGGCATAAAGAATAACCGGCAAATGACTTTTAATGAGATTTTGGATATTCTACAACATGGAATGTTAGACGATAAGTTTGCCGATCGACAATTTCAAGGAGGCTCAAAAGTTGAAATGTCTCCCCTAGAGGATAAAAGGATAGCTAATATTCCAGTCCTGAAATATGTGGAGTTTTATAAATATGTAGGCAGAATGCTCCAGGCCCAAGATGCCTTATTTTTTAGGACTAATGAGGAATCGGAGTTTATTTCCTCTGTTAGAAGGCAGTTTGTAGAAAAGGGATTAACCGGAAAGGATCTTTACGAGGCTGTTTATAACGAGATTATAGGGGGTAATGATCGTGGGGCAGCTACAACACAGATGCTAAAAGAAGCCGAGGTGTATGAAAAGATTACCGGCAATACATTAACCGTGTCGCAAAAAACGATCCGATTAATAGAAATATTAAGGGCCGGAAGGAATGAAGAGGCTGTGGCAGAAGCAAAGGAATCAGCAGAAACAATGGTATATCGCGGGGATTATCGCGGAGGTATTGGAATGGCTGCTTACATGTTATCAACCGTTACTCAGTCTAAAAACCCAATTGGAGTAGTATCTAGGTTATATGTTCCATTTACCAAGATTGTTTCGAACGTGTTTAATTACATGGTGGATTATACACCGGTTTATGGAATGCTTCGGGCTAATGGATTGGGAATAACCGGACTTGCTGAGAAAATTAAGGGGCCGTTATCATATATGCATAAGGATATTAGATCAACTCAAATGGGAGAAAGGGGATCAAAAGCATATTATGATCAAATGGGTAGGGCGTGGGTTGGTATGGGCGCCTTTACTACTCTGGCAGCGATTATGATGTCTCAAATGGATATGGATGATGATGATCAGGATAAGATTATAATTGTCGGCAGTCACGCAGGATTAAATTATGAGCAGTCGGCCAATATGGAAAACACCTATCCTAAAGGAAATATTAGAATTGGTGGTCATTGGCTGCCATATAGACTAATTCCTGCTCTAGATATTCCTCTGACTATTGTTGGTAATTATATGGACTTGCATAGATGGAAGGAGGGCAAAGGGGCAAATGAGAAATTATTTATGTCGGTACTATCTTCTAAAAATACTTTTCTTGAAAAATCATTTGTACAGGGTGTTAATAAATTAGTAACAACTGTTTTTGATGATCGGATTAATGGGGTAGAGAAAAAGGGAATGGAGTTCTTAAAGACAGCCCTGGGCTATATGACTAAGCCATTACCTCAAAATACTACTTTAGTTACCCAAATTGATGATATTTTCTCGAAGTATGAATATAAGGTAGATACTTTCGAAGATATTATGAAGTATGCCGCTTATAATGGATGGAACCTGGATAAACCGAAATTAGATGTATTTGGATTTCCCATAAAAACATATCCGGGTGAGCAATTTTTACCGCTTAAACATTGGTTTGGGCTACAGGGCGGCGATCCGGTATGGAAAAAGCTTGCCAGTTTAAATTTGACTAAGAAAATAGGTCAGTTTTCGGACTTAAAATTATATGACGAAAATGGCGTCGCCCTACCTACAACAGAGAATCAGCAGTATGTCTATAAAGCAATGGCCGGTAGAGAGTGGTATAAAATGCTAAACGAGACTTTAAATGATGACGAAAAAATAGAGGATCTATTAGATTACCATGAGGTAGAATATGAAGAAATTGGGGATGACGAAAGGGAGAAGGTAATTAAGATCACCAAAAAGGATGCGGCCACTATTTCTTATTACCGAATTAGCAGCGAATACGGTATAAAATACAATGTGAAAGATATGGATTGGATTAAATATGTCCCTGAAATTGAATTAGAAGATATCGAAGAATGACGAAGCAAACCCAATCCTTCGGCAGCTTCAAAGAGTATTTTGATTGGTTAAAACTCCAGCGAATAAGAAGGAACTCTGTTAAAGAAATAAGAGAGACAGAAAAGAGGTTATATTGGTTTGGGTTACGGGATTAATCTCGTCGCCAACGATACTAACAACATTTTATTGTATAAGTGATGTAAATTTCTATATTTGAGGCTTATATCATTATATGATTGTCAATATATTTTCGGTGTTGAGAAAAAGCACACAAAGCTTTGATCCACCACGTAAGCAGATGTACAATGTAAGTCGCCTTTCGGGGGCTTCCAGAGTCTCTGACAACGTCACGCAATTATTGTACAATGGAACTAACCTCGCTACCCCTAAACAAGGTATTCAGGTAAGCGGCAATGTTGAGACTATTCAAGCCTCTATTGCTGGTTCCACTGATCCTAACGCAGTTTATAACTTTACTCCAGACAAGATTAATGACGTCGCTAACACGGCTCAAGTATCTGTTCGGACAGGTGACATTCTGTACGGCATTGAGGACGGAGGTAACGTACTTTTATTCGTTATCAACGGACTAAACGCTTTAGTTAAATTCAAGTACCAGATTAACTCTACTGATCTAGAGGCTCAAATGGTATTTCTAAACAACATTTCTGACAACATTGACTTCACAGGAACATTCGGAGCATGTAGTAACAACACCCAGGCATTCACTTACAACGTGAACCAGGCTGTTACTCTAAACCTTCAAGTTCAAACTGGAGATGCATGGCATTCTATCAACACCAACGTTATTAGCGTTGCTGCGGGTACTGCTGCTATCACCTTCCAGTTCCAAACTGCGGATGTGGTGTTGAACGACGCTATTCGAGTAATCGCTACTAAGTCTGATGGAACTATTATTCCTATCGTTAGTCAGTTATTTACTTGTACTGGTGGAAGTGCTTCTGGTAGCGGAACACAAGGAGATTGTACTGAGTACGCTTACTTTGATTCGGTTTGGGATGACACCGATAAAGAGCTTGGGGTCGGAGCGACCTGCACAACAGGCTATAATATTCAGGTGGCATCTAATTCTGATTTCGCAACAGATAAGATTGTATTTGACATTGAAACCGTTAGTACAATACTTTCGTTGCCAGAGATTACGGCTGGTACGTGGTACGCAAGGGTGCGTAATGCATCTGGAACTACAGACTGGTCTGCGGTGTACACCTTTGTAGCAACCTAGTTTTTTTCTGTTAATGTTTATTTTGAAACCCGATCTTGTTAGAGGTCGGGTTTTTTATTTGAGAAAAACTTATACTTTTACACAATAATCGGTAAAAATGTCGTTTTAACTTAAATAAAATAAAAAGCATGTCATTTAAAAACGTTACTCAAAACAAGGAAGGTAGAGACAAAGTAAAAATAGGAGTGGATATTGTGGCCGACGCAATTAAAGTTACAATGGGATTTGGTGGTCGGAATGTCTTAATAGGCAACGGTTACGGACCTGTTCACATCTCAAAAGATGGAGCTACTGTAGCAAAAGGAATCACTTTAGTAGAGCCAATTCAAAATATGGGAGCCACCCTAATTAAGGAGGTGGCCTTTAAAACATTAGCCGATGCCGGAGATGGGACCACTTGTAGCACTGTTCTTGCTCAAGCCATCATCACCGCTGGACTAAAGGCTATCGACGAAGGCGCCAATCCAGTGGACCTTAAAAAAGGAATTGAGAAGGCTACAGATGCCGTCGTAAAAAGGCTAAAAGAATTATCAAAAGATGTAGACAGCCAGGAAACATTAATACAAATTGCTACCATATCGGCCAATAACGATCCCGAAATAGGAAAACTTATTGCCGACGCCTTCACTCAGGTAGGTAAAGAAGGGGAAATTAACGTCACCGATTCAAAAACCCATGAAACCTACGTAGAGATAGTGAATGGAATGAAGATTGATCGTGGATTAATGCATCCTATTTATATCAACACAAAAAGACGTACCTGTGAATTTGAACACCCGATTATTCTCGTCACCGATAAAAAACTATCTACATATAAAGAGTTATTGCCGTTTTTAGAAAAAGCGGTAAACCAACCAAAGCCTATTTTATTGATTGTAGATCGGATTGAGGGCGAGGCTTTGCAGTTAATTTACGGTAATATGAAGGAAGCCAAAATTAATTTATGCGTGGTGCTAGCTCCCGAATACGGGGATGATCGCCAACGGGCACTTGAAGATATTTGTGTTTTAACTGGAGCTACTTTTATCTCTGATGCCGCAGGACGAACAATTGAAAAGGCAACTTTAAAAGATTGTGGTAGTGCGGAGAAAGTTATTGTGGATGCTCATTCAACATTATTTGTGAATGGGGCCGGTGATGGGCTATCTGTTACCGAGAGGTGCGACGAGATCCGTACCGAAATTGAGGGGGCTAACGAGGTCCAGGCAGCTAAGTTAAAAAGTAGACTAGCAAAGATGATAGGAAAGATCGCGTCGCTAAAAGTAGGAGCCATCACCCAAACAGAAGCTACAGAGAAAAAAGATCGTATTGATGACGCTTTGTGTGCTACCAGGGCGGCGAATGAGGAAGGATATTTGTCTGGAGGTGGTACGGCATTTATGAAAAGTTTAGATTTTTTCACAACACTAGGTATTACTGGAGACGAATTAACCGGAGCCCTGATTGTTCGAAGTTCAATTATAGAACCGTTTGACCAGATACTTCGCAATGCTGGAAAGTCTAAAGAGCAAATTGATTCCATAGCAAAAGAAATTATTGAAGGCGATTACGGTATTGGTTTTAATGTAAAGTCTGATAAGATCGAAAATCTTTTTGATGCCGGAGTAATCGACCCAACAAAAGTATGTCGGTGCGCCCTTGAGAATGCTTCATCTATTGCAGCTATTTTCTTAACTACGGAGTGTGTTGTAAGTGATCCTAAACCTAAAGAATATTAGAATGAAGTTTGAAGAATATTTAAGTGTACTCTGCGCACCAGGAACGACGTTTGAGGTTGGCGCATTAGGGTTAGACGAGTTTGCTGAGAATTGGCGACGTCAATCATCCGGCGTAACCCGACCTTTATTCGACAAGATAGTTATTGAACCAATTGAAGGAGAAATAGCTCTCGGAAATGGGTTAGTCTTACCAGAAAGTGCAAGAGAAAAACCAATGAAAGGGCTTGTAGTTGCTGTGGGTCCTGGGAAAGGTGGCGTCGCCCCCCTAGAAGTAGGAGATGTAGTTTTATACGCTAAACACGCTGGAGTAGAGGTTACTTTAGAAGGTAAAGATCTTTTATTAATGAGTCAAACAGATATATTCGCAGTGATATGAAAAAATACCATATATTTTTAGCTGGATATGGCAATCCTAATGTTATGCCATCAATACCTACATTTACAGTAGAGGGAGATGTTTTGGAGAGTAAAACCCCACGGGGAAATCCTATATTAATTTCAGGAAATGTTGTTATTAAAAGGGGCGCTACCATTGTGGCCGTTGTTCCACATGATGCCGCAATACAAATAAAAGAAATAAAAGATTAATTACGTCACATGACAGAAAAACTTGAAACATTAATTTCGTCGCTCCCCGGCTGGTGCTCCATAAAAAAAGCTAACACATTACATGAGTTGGTTAAGAGGTGCGACGCTAAGGTTGTGGTGGAGATTGGAACATTTGGTGGTAGAGCAGCTATAGCACTCGCAAGCGCCTGTAAAGAGACAGGTGGAAAATATTATGGCATTGATCCTTATGATTACCAAGCCTCACTAGAGGGAAACGTAAATAAAGACCACGACGAATACTGGACCTCAATGGATTTTGATACGGTTTATGATCAGATGATTTTAGGATTGACGGAAGCGGGTCTTATGGATTGCGTGGAACTGGTAAAGAAAAGATCACAGGATGCGTTTGGTCAGTTTAAAGATATTGACGTATTGTATATCGATGGCAATCCATCACCAGAAGTAACAATGGAAGATGTAAACAATTACGCTCCTTTAGTTAAAGCCGAAGGGTATTTGGTATTTAACAATTCCGATTGGGGAACGAAGCCAAAAGCTAAAAGGAAAATTTTAGAACATGGCTTTGTAGAGTTTTTAAAAGAGGTGGATTCTGATAAATGTGAGTGGACTGTTTACCAAAAGACAGATACAAAATCAACTTTGGTATCTAAAGATGCCGTCGCCACAGATCCACTAGAAGAAAAAGTAATGAGCCTACCAGGATGGGGAACAGCAAAGCAATGTAAGGCCCTATATAACCTCGTAATCGAATCAAAAGCCAAAGTGAGTGTAGATATTGGTGTGTTTGGGGGAAGGTTTTTGTACGCAATGGCTATGGCTCACAAATCAAACGGAGAAGGAAAATGTTTTGGTATAGATCCGTGGGAAGGGGCACCGTGTACCGAAGGAACAAACGATAAAGAGAATGACGATTGGTGGACTGATCCAGATAAGGTTGATTTTAAAAAGTTACACAAGGACGTAGTCGAATTAATGATTAGTGAGGACTTAACCGACTATTCTAATATAATTCGTTTTAAATCTTCTGAGGCATTTGCGCTGTTTACTCAAATAGACATTTGCAGTATAGATGGAAACCATAGTGAGGAAATTAGTTGTCAGGACGTTGCTACTTACGCCCCCCTTGTAAGGCCCGGTGGCTACATACACTTTGACGATGCCAACTGGCCTACTACCCAAAAAGCGCAAGAGCTTATTTTAAATTACGGGTTTGAAGAAATTTTATTTATAGAAGAGGGTGATGGTAGGGATTGGAAAATATATCGCAAGTTATCCGAAGATGGAGAGAAGGTTGATGTGTCTAAAATATTAGCCGAATCAAAAAACAAAGTAGAAGAAAAATTAACAGTAACAGTTATAAATCCCAAACCTATGAATGATACCGCCCCCATTGAAGATACCTTAATTAAAGAAGAGGGAAAATCATTTCCAATTTATGATCCGTCATTAAAACCACCTTGTGCCGAAATACCCATCACCCCCTTTGATATTGCTTTGCGTGGAGGTATGCAAATTGGCCCATTAAAAGTGCAGCCGATGCTTTTATATATTCCTGACGATCCTTCTGGAAATAAATATTGGATAGACAGATGGAAAAGAGGTATGGCTCATTTTGAAGAGGTAGGGATAAAAAATATTATTGAGGTTGCTGGAATACATGGTCAAAGTTTCGGCATCTTAGGAAATCACACTTACGACAAGGATAATCCTGGCACAGGGTATAATATTGGTCCAGGTTATACGGCTCAATTTCTTTCCGTTTATCTTCTATATTCAATTGCTAATGTTTTACCGTTTGATCACTTTTTATTTTTAGAGTGTGATGCTGAGTTTATTCCAGACGCACTACATCATTTAGCAAAAGAACTTGAGAATGTTCCGGCTGATTTTGATTGGTTGTGGGTAGGAAGCTGTTGTAATGAAGGTAAAACAACTAGACACGTTAAAGGAAATGTTTATGAGTTTACACCTCGTACTGGCTATCCATTTTGCGGCCACGCATATTTGGTTGCCAGGAAAGCATTACCATTTATAATTCAGACACAGAGAGATTGTTATGCAAGTAGTGATTTGAGTTTGGTATTTCACACTTTTCCCCATCTCAAGACCTACGGAATTTTTCCTAGATTAGCAACACAGTATAACAATGACCTTCCGATATGACAGTAAAAGAATTATTGCCAGAATGTGATGGATCAAGATTCCAAAAAGCATTAGCCGACTTTATAATCGAACACAAACTTTTAACTGTGGTTGAAAGTGGATTTGGTGTAAGCTCAGTTTTTATATTGGACGCAATGGATAAATATAATTTAGACTACAGGTTATTTTCCATTGATAAAAACGCTTGGTTTCCTCATCGATTTGAACATCGGAATCATAAATTAATTGAGCAAAAAAGTGAAGTTGCCCTGATTGATCTTTACCAAAAGATAGGCCCATTTGATTTGTTTTTGCACGATTCGGATCATGATATAAAGTGTCAAACCTATGAATATGAATTTGGATGGCAATGCCTTAAGCCTGGAGGGTACTTGTGGTCGGATGACCGTACTTGGGGAGGGCATAATGCATGGGCTAAATTTGTAAAACAGCACGATTTAGTTGAAACGATTGTGGGGGACGCCGCTTATGTTAGGAAGCCTATAGAGTTTGGGTTTGTGCCGGCAGCAAAGGCCGTTGAGTGCCATGAGTTAAATTTGCATCTAGCACAGGCAGCAGAAAATAGATGGCTGGCAGAAGGAAATAAAAATTCAGATGTTTTTAAAGATTAATTATGAGAGACGCAATTACTATTTTACAAAAAGCTATTTTGGACAGAATGCAAGAGAATGCAGGCCCAGAAATAAATGGATTTATACCACTTATTAATTTTAATAAGCCAATAACCGATCCATATATAATAGAACTTACAGAGGCTATTAGAGTTTTAGAAAATCACATTAATTCCGTCGCATAATATGCTCACCACTCACGGAAAGAAACGTTTTTCAATCAGCATACCAGGAATAGGTATAGTAAGATATGGAACCTGTGAAAAGGAAACGGATGATTGGCGAGATATTATTTGTGAGAACGGGGAATATTATTTGATTGAGTTCTTTATTCCAAAAGGATTACCGTTGGCAGAAAAGGGGAAATATCACTTAGACCCAATGACGTTAGTGGCTCATGGGTATTATGATTCGGAAATAGAGGCCAACGGAGGCTTTGTACCAGTAAAAGATTTTGTATGGAAATAATTAAAAGATCCAATTGGACACCGAAGGTTGAAAGACCAGTTAAGAAAAAATGTTTTACGTGCAGTTCTGAAATTCTAGTTAATCCAGAGGACTGGACGGCTCGTTATGGTTTAATATATGGGTCGGTTAATTGTCCGGTTTGTGGTGGTGAGATAAAAAAAGTAAATGGAGATGGAGCTTTATGATACTAAAAAAGCATAGACTCCTTTCTCAAGGCTCCCTACCAAACAGTGATGGTGGTGTATTTAATCCGTCCTGTGTTTCTCACGATACATGGGTAAGGGAATTTATCGTTCGGGTAGAGCCGATTTCACATTATTATACCAACGATTCTACGGTTTCTTTAATCGTAGAAAAGATTGATAAAATGAGGGCCGGAGAGATAGATAATATTTATCACCTCGAAAAAAAAGGCTATCCACCTCACTCAAAAATAGAGGATTTTCGCCTTTTTAGATACAAAGGAGAGCTATACGCAATCCATACGATGTGTATAACAAAACGGGGCTGGGAGGACTCGACTTTCATAAAACCTGTTATTTCCAAAGTAACCCGCAGCACAATCGAATTTGTAGATTATTGTGAGCTTCCATACGTAAACAGAAAAATTGGAGAGAAAAACTGGCTCCCAATAGTCCATAATGACGAGCTTTATATTTTATACAGTTTAGATCCACTCAGGATATTTAAACTCGAAGGATGGTCTTGGCGAGAACACACCTTCCACGAAACCGGATTAGCAGATCATGTAAAAAAGATGCTCCCAGGAAGCTCCTTCCTCTCCTTATCAGCCATTACCCACTTCGAGAATGAACATTATATTGGGATGTGGCACGTTCGATTTGAAGATGAGGTACAGGGATGGATTTACGTTCAGGGGATGTTTATTTTAAACATGAAAACTTTTAAGATTGATTATTTCACTCCACCAGTATTACAAGGAGGAGGGTTAGAAGGGAATAGACCGGATGTATTGTATGTGTCTGGCTTAGTGGCGACGCCATTAATGTTGGAAGTATACGCTGGTGAAGCCGACTCTCACTCGGTTTTAATAGAACTCGACCGAAAAGAAGTAACTGCAGAACTAAATAAACACGAATTCAAATATACGGCACCGATTAGAATTCTCATGAAAGATAGGGGCGTAGGTGATTTTATATGTATGGCCTACGCCCTCATGGGATGGATGATGGAAAATCCGGGGCGTGGGATCAAGCTTTACGTCACCGTAAATCTACAACTAGCAAGCGTCTTAAAACTTCCGGGAGTTAAAATATGTAGCTACCACGGCGACCCAATAGATATAGACCTAACTTCAAATGAGGACAGTTTGCCGGAAGATCAGAGAAAAGAATATGCAGAGAAAATAAAAGGTTCTTTAAAAGATTGGTATTGCAAGAAATTAAAAACAATACCATATAATATTCCGGTTAAACATATTACCTCATTAGAAGGATATGAGGGGGTGACGGTATTATTCCCATTTGTGGGGCCAATAGATAGTATAAGGGCTTGGCCTTTGAAGTATTGGATTGAGTTGGCGACAAGATTAATAGCGTCAGGCCAAAGAGTAATAATCTGTGACCAATTTGTAGCCCGTTGTAAGAACATACCCGGAGAGCATTTGCCTATATCATTATTTGATGTGTTACGGTTGATTAAAGGAGCGGGATTGGTGATCTGTAATGAATCAGGGGGCGCTCACATGGCGGGATTATTCGATACCCCAACTTTAGTTTTAAGCGCGTGGTTAGATCCAGAGAAGGTCTACGATCGAACAAACAATAGCTGGATATTTAAAAAGCCACTTCATTCTATTACGGTAGATGAAGTGATAGAAAAAACAAAAGCAATGAAATAAATGTTATATTTGATCCCATCTATAGCTTTTTTACTTATTTCTCTGGGAGCCCCTACAATAAAACGTAGGGGTTTTCGTTTTAAAGATTAACTAAAACAAAATATTATGCCGTGTGGTGATTCAGGACAAAGTGATTATAATTGTGGATATGATGTAGGGTTTAGGGAAGGATCAAAAGGAAAAGCCATCCATCACCCCGACGACAAAGAATCTATTATTTTACTTCAAAATGACAAGGTAAAGTTGGAGGGGCATTTGTGCGCTATAATAACTGAACTTGAAAAGTTGGGAATAGCAAACGAGGTAATAACCAGAGCGGCCAAAAATGGTCAAACGGATTTAATGAACTGGTGGGTTACTCACTCAACAGAGGATTGGGTAAAGTTGGCAGATAAATTACGTCGCACCTTCTCAGAACATGAACAGGAGGTAATCAAGAAACTATTAAACCAAACAGATTTTAAATAATGGAACCAAAAAAATATAATTTAGCGTTTCCCTTAATAGTTCCGCTTAAATATGATAAGAATGGGCGAATTGTAGAAACAGATGTGCATATAGGTTTATCTAAGCGAGAACATTTTGCTGGCTTAGCTATGGCAGCTATGATTTCAAATCCCAAAGGGATGGAATTAATAGCACATGGTCGAAATGCGGCTGAAATGGCCGATAGTCTTTTAGAAGAACTTAGTAAATAAACTTTATTTATTACGAGAAAACGTGTATATTTACGCAATGAACTTAAAGGAAGTCACTATAAAATTACCTTAAAAAAGCATGAAAAACGTTGAAATAACGGCAATAAGTGACAGAATACTTATAATTCAGGACCCAAAGTTGCCGTTGCAAGAAAAAGAACCCCAAATAGGAGTAGTTTATAGCATAGGTCCCGGTTGTTGTAGGGAGGGATTAGAGGTAAAAGAAGGGGATAGGGTAATATTTGGAAAGGGTGCTCACGCTGAACGAGGGGACTATAAAATAATTAGGGAAGAACAATTATACGCAGTTATATGAAGCATGAATTTATAATGCCATTTATTTGTAAATGGGAGGGTGGACTTAGTAGGGACGTTAATGACGCTGCTAGCGCCAAGCCTTGTCCCTCAGCGTTTAAAGGAATGAATGGGTGGCATACCAATATGGGAATTACGTGGATTACGTGGATGGCCTATTGTAAAGCTAAAGGTATTACCTCTATTGCTGTGATGGCTGAAAGGTTCTTTAATATGACAAAAGCAGATCAATCTGATGTGTTTAAGATTCTATATTGGGATAAGGTTTATGGGGATGTTTATACTAATCTTTACATAGCAAACTGTATGGCTTCGTGGGTTTGGGGAAGTGGGGTACAGGGCGCTTTTAAGCAAATAAAAAACTTTATTGATCTTGCCGATCATCCATACCCTCAAACTTGGAGTGCAATCCCTACGGCATTAAATACATTTCCTAATCAGCCGGGACTTTTCCTTCAACTTTGTGAGGCTAGAAAAGATTTCTTCATTAGTATTTCGGGACCAGGAACTAAAAACGCCAAATTCCAAAAAGGGTGGTTAAATCGATTGGAGGCTTTTAAGAAATTTAATCAGTCACTTTTTAAATAATGCAGCCCATCCATCTACACTTTCATAATCCCGTAAGTCGGAATCAGGTAACAACAAAAATGTATGCCTTATCAGAGGAGGATATGCCCAAAGGAACGGGGCTTCCACAAGACTTATTGGAGATAGTGAGGTACTTAGATCCAGAAAATTCACCACGATATGAGAAAAGTAAAGTTATGTGCCACCTATTTGCGTATGACTTTTGTTACTTAGCTGGAGCTTATTTACCGAGGGTTTGGTATAGCGACGTAATTAATCCGAACCCTGAAAAGGTTTTCCCTATGGATTCCAGAGGATTATTTAATTGGTTGGCAAATTTTGGAGGGGAGTTTGGGTGGAAATTGGTGGCAGACTTGCAACAAGCTCAGGAGTTGGCCGATGTTGGGCACGTAGTAACAATAGTTGCGTTGTCCAAAAATATCAACCATGCCGGCCAAATGACAATGGTAATACCCCACAGCAAAGAATTTTGTTTAAAAGAAGGATTAAAAAGAACACCTTGTCAGGCAACATCCGGGAAAAAATATTTTAGAACGGAGTGGTATAAGGGGGATAAGTATAGGGAGTATAAAATCTACGTAAACTTTTTAAAATGAGCCCAGAGGAAGCAACAAGATTGCAGGAGAATGTTAATAAGGGAGCCATTAAGGGTCATGGGAATATTGTCATGAAACCATACGTAAAAGAGGCTACGGTTATTATTCATAAGAAAAAAGGTAATGGTGATAAGACAAAAGGAGAAATGGAATTTATTATCAAAGCCTTATTTCCTGACTACAAAAAGGAATATAAATTTTGCGAAACTCGGAGATTTATGTTTGACTTTTACTGTCCTGAAATCAATACAGGCATAGAGTACGATGGTGTGTTTTCGGACAAGTCAAGACATACGGGCGTAACCGGGTTTTCTAAGGATTGTGAGAAAACAAATTTGGCGCAAATACTAGGATATAAAGTATTGCGATATACAGCAATAAACATTTCTCAGATGGGAGATGATTTATGGAAATTAAAATACGGAGTAGAAACTAAAGTTGACGTCGCACCATGAAAAACCTTATACTAGCTCATATAAACGCAGAATTAAAGAGAAGGGGAATAACCCAGAATGATATAGCCTCTCGCCTCTGTAAAAGCACATCTACTATTTCAAAGTGGTTGAGTAAAGGAGATGTTAGCCTTAAAAAACTGGATGAGATTTTGGCGGTGTACGAAATTAAAGTTGATAAAATTATTTTCAAATGATAAAACCGAGTGAATTAAGAATTGGTAATTATTATGAATCGACCAAATGGGGCACTATCGTAAAGTGTGAGGCCTCTGATATTGTTCAAATTTATCATAATGCTGATGGGGCCGAGGTTGATTCGGATCATATTGCTATGGTTTTTAAACCAATTTATATTAATAAAGAACGCTTATTTACAATAAATGGGTTTAGCGAGTCAAAATTTATCGAGGATGCTGGCGAAATGGTTGTAAATAAAATTTTACGTTTTGTTGTTTATGAACATATGGGTACATGGAATCTATACACCCCGTATTGGGTCAACGGAGTAACGCTTCACGCAATAATTGATGTTAAGCTTCACCAACTACAAAACCTATACTTTATATTAACCGGAGAAGAAATAACTATCAAATGATCGTCAAAAATTCATACGACACAACCTTAAAGGTGGCAGAGTATATCAAAAATGGGGGTACTCACGAAGCCCTTATGTCCGCTATGAAAATAAAAACGAAGAAAAAACTTCTGGACTTAATAAAAAAACAGAATTGGGATAAAAAGAAGGTGAAGGCTATGACCAATGCTGGTCTTATTTCATTTCAGCAGCGAAGGCAAGTAAGGGGGCGACTTAAGGACTCAGAAGAAATTACAAAACAAGTAGTAGTCTGGATGGAGGAGTTAGGGCACCTTCCTAAATTTTGTAATGTTTTGGGTTTAAAAAGTACCAAATCCTATAATAATCGCGTCACCCTACATAACTGGACAGCCCAAGAACTAGCAATATTAATCAGTAAAAGAATAGTCGATGATAACCTGGAAGCCTAACAAATATAAATTTTCACCCGAACTACCTTCTTATTTTAGAGAAGGAACATATATTGAAATAAAAAATATTTGGGGTAAGGTTATTTGCCGATTACAAAAAGATGGGCATATCATAAAAATAAAGGATCACTCCTATATAGGGCCTTTTGAGTATTTGAAGATATCAAGAGGGGCTAGTCCATTAGTTGATAGTTTTAAAATACAGTTGTTTTGTAGGGAGTGTGGCGACGCAATCTATGTTTTAACCGTAAAGTTGCCGTTGCTAATCAAAATAAAAACAGATTTTTATGTTACAAAAGATACCAATAGAGGTTAATACTCCTGAGTGGTTAGAATTGCGAACAAACTATATAGGGTGTAGTGATATTCCCATTCTTACTGGCTCAAACAGGAATTACGGGAGCCCTATTGATGTGTTTTATCAAAAAATAGGATTAGGTAGCGGTCAGCATAGGATGGCTGAGCGCCCTTTTATGGGGCATATTCACGAACCGATTATTTTGGATCTGTGGCAGTATTGGGAAGAGGGCAAAGAAAAATACGTAGAGAATTACATGGAAAAAAAAAGAATCCGATCTTTTATAAAGAACGATGGATATATTTTAGTCAATGAAGATATCCCATTTCTTTCCTGCACCCCAGACGGAACAATTCCAAAAGGAGAAAAAAGATTAGATGGGTATGAGTTGGAGAAAGACGCACCATTGCAGGTTAAGAATATTGACTCCTTAAAATGGGACTCTATGGACGGTTATATTCCAGAGCACCATGAGCAAGTCCACGGAGAAATGATGGTTTTTGGAACTGAGTATGCTGAATTGGCTTGTTTAAAAGGAGGCAATGAGCTTCATATTAACCAGGTTCCTTATGTTGAAGAGTTTTCAAAATCTATTATGGCTATATGTAGTCATTTTTGGTATGAGAGGGTGCTACCAGCACGACCATTGGCAAAGAGACTAAAACTAACATCCAAGAAAGCTGATAAGGAAGCTATACAAAAGGATATTATGGAGTTGGAGCCGTTACCGGACGATAGTGATGCTTACAGAGCGTTTTTGTCGGCTCGTTTTCAGAACCAGGATAATCCTGATCGCAGAATAATTGCGTCGCCCCCAATGGAAACTTTAATGCATACTTACCAGTATTACAACGACATTCAAAAGGAGATCAAAAAGAAGCAAGTTCTTATCAAAAACACCCTATTAAGAGTCCATGAGCACAACGGAATAACATTGATATTAGGGGATGGGTGCCGTAGCTCCATGAATAAAAAACATGTAGTAAGTGGTAAGGAAATGACAGCAGAATTAATACGAAACGAAATAAATAAATTAAACTAAAATGGCTAGAGGTACAACAGAATCAGGAGGCACTTACTTTTATGTAAAGCCTAAAAATTTAAAAGCAGATGTAAAGGATTACCCTTGCATGGACCTGCAACAAAAAAAGGGAGAGGTGTATGAGGTGGTGGAGACGGTATCTTTCCTAACGGGGTATATCACCGAGATTACTAAGGTGGATAAAATAGTAGAGAAGTACGGTAGAATGAGGGGGTGCAGGTTTACTTTAACCGATACAGATGCGAATGAGAAGTATGTATTTGATCTGTTATACTCAGGTCCGGTGAGAGAATTAATTAATCGCCTAGCATCTTTGCCGTCATTCAAAGACCAATTAAAAATATCTTTTTATAGGGGAGACAAGGGATTTGCTGGAGCTTCGGTGAAGGTTATTACTTCGGGAGGCGCTGAGAAGGTAGATATGAAGTATGGGTACAAAGAGCATTTGGAGCCTCGGATGAAGAAAGTGGAGTATCAGGGTAAAACTCTTAATGATTATACCGGCGTGGATGATTTTTTCGATGCCTTAATTGATAAGGTGTTATCTAAGTATGAAATGGTAAAGGCACCTACCACTTCCACCTCTATTGGCACTACGGTAAAAGATTTGAATGAGGATCAGCATGTAGAGGAAGATGCAGCACCAGCAACTACAAGTGGAGGAACGGATGCCGATAAAACATGGAAGGATGATTTACCTTTTTAGATATTCAGAAACACTTTTAAAATACTAAAATGAGCATATATAAAAAAATACTTTTAATAAGACAATCCCTTCCAGACTTTAAAAAGGATAGAGAGGTAGATGGAGTAAAAATTATTTCGGATGAGCAAATGAATCAAGCATTGGTTCCACTTTTAAATACCCACGGAGTCATCACAATTCCACATGGACAAATTATTGGGGACACCTTTCTATTAGAAATGGAATTTGTAGATACCGAAGATGATAGTAGGTGTGTAGCGAATATGTCGTTTCCTATAAGTAGTAGAGATTATCATTTTGGGGCGACGGCAACTTTGGCAGAAAAATATCTTTATAAGATGCTGTTTAAGATTTATACTGGCGAAGAGGGTGGAAATTCGTTGACAAAAGAGCAGGTAAGGGATAAGGCGTTTAGTTCAGAGCATCCGGATGCCGTTATACAGCCTAAACCTACTGTAAAAATAGAAGATATGGCACCACCCGAAGGAATGATGTTGGCTCCTAAAGACGATTTAGCGGCCGCCATAGCCGAAGTAGTAAAAGAGCAAAACTTAGTTGATTTGCCACTTGAAAAACCAGCAAAAGAAGAACCAGAACCAAGTCAGATTTTATGTGACAAAATAAATGCCGGTGATTGGGAAATCAAGGTCCCTTTAAATGCCTGTTTGAGCGAAGTGAAAGTGGTGGAAGCGTTAGACAAAATCTACGCCTCAACATCCACTCAAATTTATGGATCAGCAGACAACGATTTATGCCCAATTAACCCATATAAAGTAATTGATAAATTTCCTCGGAGATCCAATTTAAAGATCAGGAGATGTATTATTCAATTTAGGGTATTTGGGGAAGAGGCGTTTTGGGCCCAAATTAAGGTGGAAACTCAATTAGAAAAGGAAGCGGCGATAGCATTAATTACGTCGCCCCCACCGGTAATACCACAAGAGGAAGAAATATTACCCGTCATCCACAAGTTGAACTTAGACTTTAATATCCCAGAACACATGGGAACCGACAGGGATGAAGAAATTTGTTTACAGTTATTGGACAATCTCAGAAAGATGGGAGTAGTGCCTGTGGCTATAATCTACGCCTTTGGCAAAATGACATTAAAACCAGAGATGGACACTACAAAAGGAGACGATGCAATGATATTAGAGTTCTTAGCAAAGGCTTCTGAATTACAGATAACGGAAATGATTAAAATTGCTAAATCGGCTGGATAATGGGTGACGAAATTAAAGGAAATGAAAAAATAGACTATTCCGTTGAATATGCTGTTAAAACCATTGTGGATGGTATGCGAAAAAAACAAGACGAGGGTCATTTTACACGGCCAGAGTCTATTGAGTTATATTGTATCAGTCAGGTTTATAGATGGTGGGAGGTTCAAATAAAACCAAATTGGGGAAAACCCGGAGTGCCTAAAATCAGCAATGAGGATATTTGTAAAGAGTTAAATAAATATTTTAAAGTAGAGTTTAGGTAACATTAATCTCGTCGCCCCACCATGGAATTTACTAAAGAAGAACTAAACAAGGTCAGGATAAAAAAGGATGGAGTGGGAATACATGAGATTCCCCTCCATTATGACTATTTAGTAGAGAGGCCGGAACTAACCAGACTTGGGGGTTTTGCTTACGGGTTCTTTGCGTGGGGATCAACGGACGATTCCAGGATAATCGCCAGAAACAAGATTATCAGGTATATAAATTTTATGTATTCAATGGAGTTGGACTGCATAAAGGCCGCTTATCCAGAGTACGACAAAAGAAAAGTGGCCTGTGCTATTCAAGCTGGATTTGACTATGACCCGGATAATGGAAAATTTGGGGATTTAGTGGAGAAAATGATGGATGGAGAGAATGAGGTAGTGAATTACATGATCGTAGAGTTCTTAAGACATAGTTATTCTGATATGTTTTCAGCAATAGTTACGTTACGAGAAAAATACTACGAAGGTATGAAGAAGCTCCGAAACAATAAGGATGCCACCACCACAGATATTATGAAGTGGAAGGAAACAGCCGATATCCTACAAAAAATGGAGCAAGAATTTTTGTCCGGGGATAAATCAAAGCCATTAAATGCGTCATTAGTAATGAAAATAGAAGAGGAAGGCTTAGGGCTCAGGCCGGAAGATATAGCTTATGCTATAAAAGAGGGTAGAAGCCCTTTAGGGGATTTTGAGTTTTATAGGGCGACGTAATTAATATGAAAAGAGTTTATTACAAAAAGGGATACTTGATTGATTTTAATGATGGTGGTAAGAAATTGGTGATTAAGGCCACAAGGGTAAGCTATGAGATGATAAAGGTCGAAAACCAAACAATTCCCCTTCAATTTAACACAGATTATATCATTTATTCGTCACTGATGGTTAAGTATGGGGTTATTCCGATCAATAGTATTAAGGAGTTTTATGAGGTGAAATGGCTAAAAAAGGATGATGCATGTCATATTTTTGATGCACAGGGCAAAGAAATTATAATACTTTAATTGCGTCGCCCCAAATTTTCCTATATTTGATAAAATTATTCGAATATGGCCTTCATTGATAAATCAAGCGCATCTTTAGGAGACGCAATCCTTAGTGGATCACTAACCCCTACAACTTCAACTGCCTTTACAACAACCCAAAACGAACTATGGACCGGTGCTGTAATTGCAGTGGCTTCTCAGGTTACCGCATTGGGAATAAGGGTATATGCTACTTCACTTGAGGCTCAACAACTATATGGACTACCGGGACAACCTGGAGACTTTGTATATTTTAATCAGGACTGGGTAACGACCCAAACCAATACTGCAGCAGCTTTAATGGCCCAACTTAATACAAGTGAGTATCAGGTTAACTCATCCTTGCAAACTGCCACGGCGATATTATTGAAGGATTTAGTTACTGGAGCCAGTACTGGTTCCGGAGCCTTCACGGTAACTGCCGATGTTCCTTATGTGGTAATTGAGTTTTCGTCTTTGGCTAGATGCACAATAACAAAAACACGACCAGGGTATAATATGGCAACAGATCCAAGAACTCCGATTTTAATGGGCACTACGGTAGGTGGGGATATAAATTACCTTGAAACAGGTGTGGCCGTTACTACCACAACTGGTATTTTAGTGGTGGATGAGAATCCTTTTGATATTGTTGGAAAGGCAAATATTACAAATGCTCGTATTATTGAAGTAAATGGGGCTGATCCAGCTACCGTTAGGTATGAAATTTATGTAGGGTAATGTGGGGAATAAAGAATTTACGATTTGTCCGTAAGGATAAGCCCCTTAAAACAAGGCAGCGTAGACGATTGGTTAATGCGGTTGATCCGCCGGTAGCTGACTTTACTGTTAATGATCTAATTCCCGAATGGGGTGAAACCGTAACATTTACAGACACCTCAACAAATACACCTACTTCATGGAGTTGGTCATATACTGATCCTGATAGTGTTGTTGTTGTTTTTTCAACTGCTCAAAATCCTACATTATTGGTTGAAAAAGTTGGCGATTGGACAATAGCGTTGACGGCTACAAACGATGGTGGATTTGATACTGAAACAAAAATAAATTTTATTGCTGTTGCGAATCGGCCCGAAGTAAAAACATACGTTGAGGGGGTTTTTGATAATGGGGGTTTATTAGTGGACGTAATTTATACGCAGGCTCAGATAGAAAATATCGCCAATAGGTTTGATCGTGACGCAGCGGTAACTAACTCATATAGATCAAAAATAGTGCATTTAGAGATTTGTGTATTTGGTGCAGATGCAGCGGCCAAAATGGTTCCTTTTTATTTTAATTTAGATGGTTCTGTAACGGTTATAGGTAATTACCCAATTACTAATGTTGGTTTTGTGGATGCTAATTGTTTGGAGGGTGGTGGTAGGATAGGAAATGCTTTAACTAAATTTACAAGAACTGGAATTATACCAAATGCTGTTGCTGAAATATCTTTAAATAGTGTTGGAGTTTTTATATGGAGCAATACAAATGATGCAGTTGGCTGGGATATTGGTTGTACTGATTTAGCCACATCTTATCTAGGACTTATAATGAATAGTGCTGGTGATAATAACAGTTGTGTAAATGATTCTGGCACTAACGATGGCCCGGTTATTACTACAGGATTATTTGGCGCAGTAAGAACTGGCGCAGCATCAACAAATGTTTATAGTAATGACACCGTTACACCAACAGCCAAGCCCTCCTCGAGCGAAAATGGCATAGAGATAACCGGACATGGATTAGGAATTGGGCCAGGATCAGTGATTATACTTACCGCTAGAGAACAGTACCTGCAAATGATTACTACTGGAACGTTTAACGATACAGATTATGCTAATTTTAAATCTGATTTTGAAACACTTTTAACAGCAATGGGCCTATGACATTTGTAGAAATAGATAAAACAGAAATAGATAATATTAACGAAATGCTTAAATTAAAGCATCGACAAATTCCATACTTTGAAACCAAAGATGGCAAATGGGTTGTGAATGCTGATTTAATAGGCGCAAGGGGTTGGGAAGATGCAAATGTGTACTTAAAAAAACAACCTAAAATTCAAAAGACTAAAGAAGATTTAGTACAAATAGAAATACCCTGATATGAGAGCAAAAAAAGTAGTTTTAGAGTTAGTGATAATAAAAATTATATTGGTAGTAGTTGCTATTTTTTTTCTTGGTAGCTGCAATACGGCCAAATGGTGCTCTACCCATTGCTCAAAAATAATTAAGGATAGTATAATAGTGATTAAAAAAGACTCGATTGTTCCACGGGATAGTGTTGTTTTAATCCCAAGAGATTCATTTGAGATTCATTTTAAAGATTCAGTACCGTGTAAGGATTTTAAGGTTACAGAAATAGACAAAAGAGGAAATAAAGCTACAGTAGAAGTAAAAGATGGGCATTTAACCGTTGACGGAGAGTGTGCCGAAGTAAAAATAAAACTTCAATGGTTTGAGCATCACTACCAAGAAATAAAAGAACATTGGCATTCTGAATATTCGCCTCCGGTAGTTATTAAGAAAAAGTGGCTCTCCTTCTGGCAAAGTTGGGTATGTATTGGGATTGGTGTATTCGTTTTGACGATATTTATTTTTAAAAAACTACGACTTAAGATAGGACTCGGCCTAATTCCACCATACATCAGCATTAATCGCGTCGCCCCAAAATGAGCATTTATACCTATAATATAACTAGCGCAGTAGGAGCAGAGCGTCTTAAGAGTAATTTGATTTTTTTTTATTAAATTTGATCTAAACTTAGAAATTATGCTTTACAGTTTCATTTATCTATTCTTAGGAATTTTCATAGCTAATTGGGGCTACTATAAGACCCGAAAACGAGAAAGTCATGCTTCACCAGTAAAAGGAAGCCTTTGGTTCTATTTAAAGGACAATTGGATTAGGCTTTTGCATTCTGTTCCACTGGCTGTTGCTCTATGCATCTTGTTTAATATAAGGCCAGAACTGACTACCAAGTTGATAAAATATGAATGGTTTTCAATATATTCTGTTGTAATAGGGTTATGCCCTGACGCTATAACTGCGTTGCTTAAAGATGCCTTAGGGTGGATGCAGCCCACAAAAGTAAAAAGTCCACAGGGTAAAATCTACGAAAGAAAATGAATGTAATAGATCATGTTAATCATACTCCCCCAGGAGGAAATGGATTGCTTGTTTGGGTAATATCAGCAGGGATTTATGGGGTGACACAATTATTCGGATGGCTTGGTAATTTTGACTCCTGGGTGGTTGTGGGGCTTCATTTACTTTCTTTTGTCTCTCTGGTTGTTGGAATTACTGCCGGAGTGGTAACTATCCAGGACAAGTTACGGGCTCGTAAAAAGTTTGACGCCTACGATGACCATGATGACGAGTAAATTACTGATATACAATTATTTAAAGAATATATGCAATTTATTCCCAGATAGCATTGTCGAGTATTCGTTCGATTCTGTAAGTAAAAGTCATAATATTCGTTTTAATAATCTAAAAATTATTGAAGAGAGGCCCGACTACAACACGATTACAAAAACTCTTCTCCATGAATTCATATACTCATATCCTTACGAGGATATTCTATTTATTTCTGAGGAGGATAAAATAGATATTGGCACGGCTGAATATGTAATATGCGGATTTGATAGAGGAGAAGGGAGATGACGTAAAAATTATATTTAAGTATGTGCATATCCTCCCCGAATTATTCTTTCAAGAGCTATACGATGGAATTGAAATAATAAGAAATAGACAGGACTAATCCTTAGAAGCGGAGAGGCGTCTTTCTTTTAAAATCATATCAAATTTCTCTCTATTCATATCATCATCAATTATAACCCCATATTTCTCGGAATGCTCATTTATAACCTCCTTTAAAGCATTTGGGGTCATTGCAACATTATACCCATTGGGGAAAATTAATCTTATTATATGAACTGCCTCGTCTGTGTCTGGTGGTATAATCACTTCTATTGTTTTAACCTCTTTTTTTACATCTGTATTCATAATCTAAATTATTTGCTTTTTGTTTAGTGTAAATTGGGTTTCAATGCCATGCACTTATGCTTTACATTAGTACACGCCTCAAACCATCTTTTAGTTTCCTCCCTGCTTAAAATTATGGGATGCCTCTTCTCTTTTTCCGCATATTGAATAAATCTAAACTTAAGCTCCTGGTGAACTGTAATTTTATAGAAATGTTTTATAGCAGAATGGGCGTGACGCTGATTGTTATTGCTAATTTTTGTAAGCAAATAATCTTTTATCTTTTCCGCATTAATTCTTTCAGGAGAAGTGTAGTTGAGTTTTTCAAAGTATGCCAAAAACATTTTAACCTGGCACCCATAATTATCACGGGTGCTTTGGCTATTACGAATTACTTGCATATCCTTCTCGAATTGCTCTGACCATCTATCTATATTCATTACAATCGTTTTTTCATTGTTTGAAATATACCGTATTTAACGTACTGTTTTTAAATATGTTGCATTGTGATAAATACAGATATATGATAGGCTAAATTTACCTCCCCACAACCCAAAGTCACACACGGCTGCTCTGTTAAAAAAAAGAATTGGCGGTACAGCATAGCTGTTAAAAGGTTACGTCTTTAGCATTTACAAACTCCACGCCACCATCAAACCATACTGGGTATATACCCCCCGAATGAGCCACAACAGAGGTAGTATAACCCACCCTTCCATTCACCAAAACTTTAATATCCGCTTTACATTTTGGATGTTGAATTTCATTTATGCAAAATAAAAAAGCATCACTTTTGCCTTCTGAATATCTATTTGCATTTTTAGTATATTCTTCATCGGCTTCCCATTTCTTTTCCCATAGGAGCTTTAATAAGTCTTTCATAATTATTTATAGCTATATTCGTTTTTAATATTTTCCATCCATTTTTTCACTTTGGTCATATCAGCCTCATTGTCCCGTTGGTTTTTTAAAAATTCTTTTGTATTACAAAATGGGCATGGGTGACTTTCACTCATTACATATAAATTACCATGTTCATCACAGCTATCCATATCGTGTAAATATCCACTTACACATCTTGCATCAGGATAAGAGGCTCCGAAGTATGGAAACTCTGGGCATTGTTCTATGTTTTCTGTACTCATATATTTAAATTTTAAATTTTTTCAAAATTTCGCCAATTAATTTTTAAACCTCGCATCCTAAATTTAGCCTATCGGTTTCGTGACAAACTTTCTTTAGGTATCTGCAACGGCCCCGGTAAACTTCGCCTATCAATGTGTTGCACAAAATTGATGGGATGAAAGTTTGACCTTGTTTCTGGCTTTTAAAGAACGAATAAACCCGCAAGCCTTTGGCCGCACAGCCCCCTTTATTCCTTCTTCTCGCCATCAACTTCGGCAACACGAAACCGTTAGCCCGAATGCCACCACAACAGGCAACAAATCGTCCTCTAAAATGGAGGACTTTACTTTGTTGCGCCAACCCGATTCGGGCTAACGGCTGCGGAATAAGCCAACTCCTTGTTCGTTTAGCTTTGCGTTCACCTATTAGCATGGCACTCAGGCTAACACTGAATAACCAGCAATTTCGGTAGTAGCTAAACTCACCCTCTCGTTTCTTTAGTACTTTTTTTAATTTGGCCATCCCGCTTTTTAAAAATTAAAAGAACTATTCTTCGACTATATTATCATGCTTTGCCTTTTCAATTACCTCCTCGTAGGTCATTGGTATAAGTATTGCATTTCCACGTTCCGTTTTAAAGATTGAATCCCCTTCCTCGTAGTTCCAGTAGAAATCTTCAAACTCTGATTCGTTTAATAGGTTTTTAGTAGTGTTATGGTAGTACATACATTTAATTGTTTATGATTTCTAATTGACGTTTCCTTTTTTCAAGATATAGCATATAATAATGAAGGCAGTCACAACTAAATCTACTCCATAAATCATAGCAATCTTCGAGTTCTTCTTTTATTATGTCTAACTGATTCATAATTATTTACCCTTGTTTATACTTATTAATATTTCATTTTTAACCATCAAAACGGTAGCCTCTAAAACTCCAAGTGCCTCGTAGTTGTTAAATCCTTTTCGGCTAACCATAATTTGGTTTTCATCATCAATCTCAATATGTATTCTCTTTTCGTTTTTAGTAATTGCCTTCATTTTATCTCTGAATTTTGCACAAATACCATAGGCTTGAGCATTGCTCTTAAAGCCCATGTATTCTTTTACATCATTGTAGGTGGGCGTATGCCCTTCTGATTTAATAAAATCATCTACAAACTTTTCAGCTTTCTGAACTTTTAAACTTTTTCCATTCATATAATTTATTTTTAAAATCCCACCTTAAAATTAAAACGTACTAAAGAAACTGCTGTTATTCCGCAGCCGTTAGCAGCAATACTACTTCTCGTTCCATTTTATTGCCCCATTACATCCTTTAATTGGATAACTTCCTTCGCAATTTGCACTTCTGTTTGTTATTTGGCTTCCACAATGTGGGCAATAAAATGTGTACCAGTTCTTTGTTCCAAACACATTCCCGTGATTAACAACTTTCGGTTCTAATGCCGTACTGCTGCTAACAATGCCTTTATTCAATGCGGGTTCTGTGCTATTATCAACTTTTGTGCTTTCCATAATCTTTTATCTTTAATTGTTGCTTAGTGCTTTTAAGCCCGCACTAAATAAAGGCTTGTCCGGTTACAGGCAATAAAAAATGGCTATTTGGCATCTGGTTTCTTAATGATGTCGTCCAAACTTATACCAACTGCTTCGGCAAATTTTCTAAGCATTGTCATCTTCTCATCCATTTCGCAATTCGGTTCTCCATTCTTTTCGTCATATAACTTTGCTCTCTTTAGCAATGCTTTCATTTCTTCAACTTCCTTTTTGAGTGCATCAAATTCCGCCTTCGTAATTTCGGGAATGTTGGTAAAAGTTTGCTGATAAAATGGTTGTTTCCATTTGTCATTGAAGTGGTCTCCAATCATTGATACTGTACACATAGTTGTTTTGTTTTAGTTGTTTATATTAATTTTCGTTTAGCCATTTTTAACTGCCTGTAACATCGGGTATGTCGTCAGTTTTGCCGTGTTATTTTTTGGAGCAAAACCGAACGCATACCCGTCAACGATAGGCTAAATTTACCTCTCCACAACCCAAAACCGCACACGGCTGCTCTGTTTAAAAAAAGAATTGGCGGGGCAGCATAGCTGCTAAAAGGTTTAGTTATCACTTTCATAAAGTTCTTTTTTTGTTTTAAACTTTATCATCTTAACCACTTCCTCTTCGTGAAACCAACCAACATGCTTGTCGCAAATAGTATGAATTAAATACTTTGTTTCATCATAATTACTACTTGGGTTCTGCGATAAAAATAATTCATCAGAACGGCTTATTGAAAGTCTTGCAACATGACATTCATAAACTTTGCTTTCAAAAACTTTCCAAAATCGAGTACCTAATTCTACTTTATGGCCTAACGGTAGCAATTCTACTTTAGGTGTTTTACTGAATAATCCCATACTTTTCGTTTATTTATTAGTTTACTTTTTAAATTTTTACAAAATTTCGCCAATTAATTTTCAAACCTCTCATCCTAAATTTAGCCTATCGGTTTCGTGACAAACTTTCTAAAGGTATCTGCAACTCCCCCGGTAAACTTAGCCTATCAATGTGTTGCTCAAAATTGATGGGATGAAAGTTTGACCTTGTTTCTGGCTTTTAAAGAACGAATAAACCCGCATTGCCTTTGGCGCTAAAGGCCCCTTTATTCCTTCTTCTCGCCATCAACTTCGGCAACACGAAACCGTTGCCCACAACCTTAAAACGGCAACCACATCGCAAACTGAAAAACGTTTGCTTTACTGTGCTTGGCCATACGCCTTTGTGGGCAACCTCCGAGGCTATGCTTTTTTTAAAAATCCCCTTAAAAATGCTACTCATTTTTTGAAAAGGTTAATACTTCCGATTTCTTCGTTGTAAAATAAGAAGGAGTAAGTGGCTTATTAAATGTAAGCAGACTTACCCACAACTTGCCTGTAAATAATATTCTAATCCTTTCACGAAAAGAAAGTTTCCAGCAAGAAACACATTCGCCTTGTGGGGTATCTGCTTTAAATACTGGCAACGGCAAATATTCAGGTTGATTTTCTGCGTAGGTTTTATTAACCTCTGGAAATTTAATTGGTTTCATTGGTGGCTTCTTTTTCTAAGTTAGTTAAATATTTATCAATTTCATAAACAATATCAGGGTGCATTGCATCTCCGTTTTGCCTTGCAATATCTGTGTGCAATATTGCTGTCATAGTATCGAACATATCTAAACGAGCTTTCATAATTTCGTTTTGTTTTCTTAATCCACGAAGTTCATTTACTGCGGACTGTAGCATTTGTTTTTCATTCATAATTTTTGTTTTAATTGTTTTGTGTATCATGGGTGGTATGCCCGTTATCCTGTGTTATTATTTCAAATTTAGTTTCAAGTAATTTACGAAGTTCAATAAGATTCATGGCCTGCATAGCGGTTACGTCCGATAAACAAACAATCATATTTGTAGTATCTTCTAACATTTGGTCACGTTTCTTTTTACCATGCAATGCCTCGGTAGCTTTTAATCTTACTTCGCCTGTTTTCTCATTCATATTAGCACATGAATAAGACGGGTCTAATCGTAATAAGTATTCACTATGCCCCGGAGTATGTAATAATACAACACCAGCAATATCATACTTCGTAAGTATTGCTTTTATTTCTTCTGCTGCTTTTTTCAATTTTGGACTATACTGCATATTATCGTTATTTAAATTTATTTATCTAGCATTTAAGGCTATGGGCAACACAGGCTTTGGCGCTAAAGGCCCGCCCATAGTTTTTGGCCCTCACCTATTTTTAAAAAATGAATTTCCTCCCTGCTTTCAATCTTCCGTCCTTCGCACATCCCTTGGTAAGCGGAATCTCCCGCAGGGAGGAAATTCAGCGCAAAGCCTCGGAGTTATGCTCAATATTTTTTATCATTTTTTTTCCCGCCCATCGAATACAACTAACATACTATCGTGCATCGGGCTTTTGTTACTTACCAATTCTCCCTTCGTATTATGTCCAATAAACTTAATTCTGCCCTTGAAAAACTTTACTGGCTCTGTTGCGTTCGCCAAGATGATATCATGGAATAGTTTTGTGCTTGTCGAAACGGGCAGTAATAACACGCAAAGTTTTCCTTTCTTCATTTCATCAACCGCCTTTAAAATGAATTTTGGTTTTAGATCCTTTGAATAAGGCGGGTTAATAAAATTCCGTTCCTTCCATTCAATTTCCAATCCGTCCCATTTCGTGATATCATGCTTCAAAGGGCATGGGTCGAAATTGAAATTGTATTCCTCATTAAGTTTATCGTAAACATAAGGCGGTGTCGCCCAATTGTCCGAATGTGGTAAGTTTCTGTCTTTCATAGTTAGTTAGGTAAAGCCCTCGCACAAAAAATGATAAAAAATACTAAGCATAACATCGGCTTTAACGCAATTTTAAAAATGTCTTTTCTGTTTTTTTTCATTGGTATTTTTAAAACTGACGCAAAGCCTCGGAGGTTAGCCCGAATAACCAGCAATTTCGGTAGGAGCTAAACTCACCCTCTCGTTTCTTTAGTACTTTTTTTAATTTGGCCTGCACGCTTTTTAAAAATTAAAATAAATCACCTTTGTAGCTTTTCCATACATTAATAATATCCTTGTACTGCCTCTCTCTGTCTTTCATATCGGTAATAGTAATTTCAACTTCTGCTGTTTCAAAAACAAGGTTAAGACCGTTTTCTGAAAAGCCAACGAAGATTAATTTACTCTTATCAAATGAGTATTTAGTTCCGTGAAAAATAGTTGATTCTATCAAGCTCATATAAATTTAATTTGGGGTCAATACAGCCATTATCATATTATTGTAATCTTTTTGGCATGATAAAATAAGTTCGTTTTCTTTTACATTACTTAAATATGTAAATGGAGCTTCTGTTATTTTAACTCCAAATTGTTTTTCAATTTCTGATTTCATCCTATTAAATATTATTTCATAGTTTGCTAGTTTTGAAAACAAAGCAATTACTCCTGGAGCCGAACCACCAGAATGTCCTTGTTTCTCAAAAACCTTAATCAATTCCATAACTGCACCAGCGGTCATGCCTCCGTAAAAATCTCCTTTTTCATTGAACATATCAGCTAGTTCAAGTTCAAACTTTGCGTGTTTAATTAAATTTCCCATTGTGTTTATTTTTTATAGTTTTTAATTGCTTCGTTTACTTCTGTTTTTAATATTTCAATCAACTTATCGCTAGGAGTAAAATTAACCCAAGTATCACCAAATCCAATTCCTGTAATGTCATCCCGTATTCGATAATTAATACTAAGCATTCTATCTTCAACTCTTAGGTTAATGGTCTTTGGCTCTAATGTTACTTTCCTATTTAGTTTCATACTCAATTTTTTCGTGATTTAAGGCTATGGGCAACACAGGCTTTGGCGCTAAAGGCCGCCCATAGTTTTTGGCCCTCACCTATTTTTAAAAAATTAAGAGGTTAGTCGCTGCAATCATATTTCCAGTATATCATACAAATCGGGCAACTAACTGTATTCTCACTTCCTCTTTGGTTGTGGCTTACTTCAATTGTTCTATGCTTTTGCTCTCTGCATTTTCCATATTCAGGATAATCGGCAGTCAGGTAGCCAAATGTTTTTTGCTTCGTTTTGTCATCTGTTACATTTCCATCAGCATCAAAGTAAACGTGCTTCCATCCATTTTGCCATCCTAAAAACTTGTATCCATTTTCAGTATATTTATAATTAGCATCCTTCTTGTGCGTTTCTTTAAATAGTTTTTCCTCTGCATTTTTTTCTATAATTTCTTTCGCCTTTATTTCCGCCTCTGCAAAAGATAAAAACGCAATCCTATTTTCAAAAACATCTTTTACGTGTATAGCCGTTTTAGATATACTTTCTTTGCCTTCATAAATGCCCCATACATAGGAGTAATCAAAGTAAGCCATCTTCGGTGTAAAAACTATTTCGCTATTAAAAACGGCTTCAATTTTTTCAATGTCCTTATTCGTTGGCTTCTTGCCGTTAAAGTATAATCCAAATGAATAGTGCCTGTTTAAAACGGTGCAGTCATTTATTTTGCCGTTCAACTCTACTTTGTAAAAAATGCTTGGCACTAATGGATTTATCGTGTCCATAAAAGCACTTGCCTTTTCATTCAGTAACTCCAAGTAGTAATTCCACTTTTCTAAATTGTTTTTCATAAGTATTTTTTAAATAAAATTTTTAAACTTTTTTTCTCCCCTCTCAAAAAATAATAAAACAAAAACAGACGGCTAACACGGGCTTAAACAAAATTTGCTTTATCATTTTTCTATTTTTTAATTTTGGTATAAAGCAAACTTCGTTAAGCCCCAATCCATTAGCCCGAATGCCACCACAACAGGCAACAAATCGTATGGGCGACGTAATTAATCTCATATAAAGTTAACGATTGCCCATTAAATTTATTATATATTATACAAAAATAAAAGTGCTTTTTGGATTGATTTCTTTGCCAGGTGGTTCAGTTCTTTTTCATTCTCGATTTCAAAGTGCTTTATGAGGTAGGTTTTGACGGCTGGAGTAACTAAAATGTCGGATCTTACGTTTGCGTCGCAAATCTTATCAGCCATTCCTTTTGGCATATCAGTATCATAGGGGGCTAAGGCTTTTATGCAACGAAATGAATGGCCTTCTAAATGGGCTACGTATAAACGGGTAGGATTCTGTATGTGCTCAGGGGGTTTAGTTGCTGCTCTTTCTTCATCATTGCCTTGCATAATGGGTAAGATCCTGTTATTATTAGTTTGTTTACTCTGGTGTTGTAAAGCTGATATGCGACGGCAACTTTGGGCTTAACCGTAGGGTCGTAACCGAGCTTATTTACTATGGATTGTTGGCGATGTGGGTTCATGGGTACGGGCTTTTTCGTAGGCGCTTTTAGCTTCTGGTATTGTATTAAAACTTCCTAAATGAATATTTTTGTTGTTTCTTTTTATTTTTGCTATGTATTTGTTGAAATATTTATAAACTCCCATAGGTAACTCTCTGCTTAAACTACGATAGGCCCTGCTGTTTTCTATAGCAGATAAATATTCTAAGTTTATTAAGGAATTGTCATCTACAACACCGTTTATATGATTAACTGTTAAGGGGGAGTCGTGCTTAAATGCCAGTAATACTAAACGGTGGACCTTCTTAATTTTACTAATATGGTTTCGATATAAGCATATATATTTATATCCTTTCCTGTCTGATGCCGGTTTAAGTATTTTTTCTTTTTGTGTAGAATATACAGTATGTGTGTGTGGCACCACTCTTTTTAAAGATTTAATTCGTCCCAAATTACTTACTTGATAAAAGCCCTCCCATTCTGGAATATCTTTCCAAATTTCTCCGGGAATATCTTTTAAACTAAAATTTTCGTGTGGCTTCATAAAATTAAAAGCCCCCTGACAAGAAGGATTACCAATATCAACCGTTTGGATGTTACTGCATCTTGCCAAAGGGGTTTTAAAGTTTGTATTTGCATAGTTAATATTAGTAATCACAGCAAATATAGTAAATATTCTCATTTTTTCACATTAATGGCGTTGCCAATTAAATTACTCACCAATATGTGAGCCTTTTCTAAATCATAAAGCGACTCAATGCAAGACCACCATTGTAATGCTGCCTTTTCTTCTTCTTGATCTTGGAATGCTTTTGCAAACTCACACGGTTCCCCGAATTTCTGATCGCACAGGTGTATTAATTCTCCATATAGCTGGGACCTGGAAGAGTATAATTCAAGGAGCCAGTTCATCATGGCTTCTATATGAGGAGGGAGAGGAGAGTCTATCATGCTACGAGATTAATGTTTTGGGGCTTTGTTTTTATCTATCCACTTATTAAATTTAGGAATAATATTCATAAGTAAAACACATAGGAGCATACCATCAATTGCGTATAAACAAACATACATAAGGCTAATCATAATACTATCAGCCGTAATGGGTCCATTAAACCATGTGGGAATCTTATACCATCCAAAGGCGGTAACAAGAATATTAAAAACTATAAATATTAATATCCAGAATTTTATTGAACGTTTCATTATTTCAGATTAATTGCGTTACCCCTAAAAACGTATCAAATGTAGTATTATTGTTTATTGGTGACGAGATTTTAGTATAAAAGGGTTATATTTGGGGTAAATATTATTACTATGGTATCAATATATGAGTCTACACCAACTGGGGGAGACGCTAAGTTTGGCTGGTTTAAAAGATTTTTTGGAAAGAGGACAAAAAGAGGGGATGCTTTAAGACCGCACGAAATTACCCTAAAGGATGAGTATTATAGAATAACATTTTCAGACGGAACCACCATTACGGGAGGAGAGTGGAATTTTAGGGATGCTTTAAATGACTTTGAAAAAAAGGGCTATTCTACGCCATACCAAAAAGTTTCTCAGCGGCCATCCCTTTGAAGAAAAGGGAAAGGTCTATCTACAGATTAATAATCAAAAATGCGAGTTTAAAAACTTTGATACTTCAAAGTGGATTATTTACCTTGAGCACCCCCTCAATGGTAAAGTCGCCCTCAACAAGGCCGAACGCCCATAAAAATCTTTTAAGGTCTAATATCTGCTCTTCTTTGGTTAAGAGGTGAGGAAGGAGGGCAATTGCTTCCAAAGAAGTTATAATTTTCCACTTTTGTTTGTCTGTTAACGGCTCACCGGTCGTGGCCTCAATAGAACTCATATCGAACCAATCAAAGTTGGTTATTTCGGGGTCTGTTACATCTGTATTCATAATCTAAATTATTTAGCTTTTATTTAGTGTAAATTGGGTTTCAATGCCGTATTCAATCTCTTTACATCCCTGTCTTAATTCTACTGTTTTTACATCTGTATTCATAATCTAAATTATTTAGTTAATTTCTTGTGTAGATTGGGTATCAATGCCTTTAGCAATAACATGGCCCTCTCTTTGGCGCATACCGAGAACCGGAGTTTTCTTCGGTACATAGTTGCCGTCTGCGTTAAATTCCTTTTTATCGAAGTGCATATTGACAGCCTTTCCACTTCTTTGCTTGATTCGCATGAAATTTATCTCAAAAGCATTAAATATTTGATCCTTAATGATGTATGTTAATCTTTTTGAGGATGATATGGAAATTCTAGGGTTAGAAAGGTAATTTGCCTTTCTACATTTTCAAGAATTAATTTTACTTGATCTCCCCGCATCCCTTGTAAGTGGTTTAATATATCAATTGTTTTTTGTTCTAAAATGTCTTGGGGAAGGGTATAGCTTATATGCCCATTTACAATTGGGTTTATAGTGCCTTCAATTGTTTTTGGCTTTAATAGCTGTATTTTTTTATCATCCATAATAATCAATTTTAGATTTTATGGCCCTTAATATTCCTACAAGCCTTGGGATTAATGACGTTTCCAATAAGGAGTGTAAAGTAAGATATCAATACCATAAGCCAAATATAAGATTTTTATTTGAGACGAGATTAATCCACAGGCCTTTTTTGAATTCTCTTTAATTCTGCATCCAGGGGATTGGGCCTAGCTGCCTTTTTATATTTAAACTTCTTTTTATGCTTTGATTTTTTATTTTTCTGCTTCTTTTTCTTTTTAATAGTTTGTTTTCTAGGCGGTTTGCCTTGAAATAGCGTTGCGCCTTGTCCTTTAGCTATCAACCGGGCTCTTTGTTCCTCTTTTGACTGTCCCATTCTACCGTAGGGTTGAGGGCTTAAAAAGAAAAAGAGAAAAGAAAGAAAAGAAGTAACGAGAACAAAACAAACAAAAGAGAAAAAGAAAAAACGTAGAAAAAAGAACTTTATAAGCTCGCACCCCACAAGGGGTATTTATCCGATCCAAGCCCATAGACAAGTTTAGCCGATTAACGAACAGTGTGGCGCCTGTCCGGTTCTGTATTATTATCATGTTGAAATACCCATAAATTAAAAGCCCCCATTTGATGTTGAGTCAGGCCGGGGGCAGATAATATAAAATTTTTGTATTTTATACCTAACTCAACGATACAAATGTAAGTCAGGTTTTTGAGATATACAATACCCTAACGTAAATTTATTTTAGATATTGTGGGCAACGAAATTAATGTTGAAGTTGAAAATAGGCTTCAAGTGATTGTTTTTCAGCCATCCACTCTGGACTTGGCTCCAATCCGGCCTCTTTATATTTTCTCATAGCCTCCCTTAAATCGTTTAGCCTTTCTTCGTTCCAAAGATACATTGGTTTTATTCCTAATGGCGGCTTAATGGCTTTATCTTCTTTCCAGCGAATTATATACATTGGATCAGAGCGTAATATTTCAGCTATTCCAGTAAAGCATCCAAATATTGGCGGACTTCCAAGCAATTCATCTCTAAAATTCTTAGCTTCATATCCTAATTTAATTAGCTCATTTATTGCGTAATCAGATAAATAGCCATAGGTTTCAAAATGATATTTACCCCGAGCCGATTCTCTTTTAACATCTTGTAAAACGCTTTCAAGTTCCTTTTGATTGGCTTTAATTGATTCCTGTATTGCTTCGCTGGCCGTTAATTGGGTTTTATCAATAATGTTTTTTAGCTGGCATCCGTCTAGAAGATCTATGTCAATATTATTGAAATCTTTCTTCTCTTTGAACCATTCCGGGTTGTTTTCAACTATTTCGGCTACGTAAATCTTACCCTTCCCCGCTAGGGTTGGATTATTCTCGTCTCTCGGAATATAATAATGGTCGCCTATTGGTTGTTCGCATTTTAGATACTCTGTACCGGCCTTGCATTCTGGTAAATCCTTAATTAAAATGTAGGTTTTCATGGTTTTAAAGTTAGGCAGCATATATGCTATTTCGTCCAATTTATAGATCACTCCATTTGTGCTTTTTATAAAAATAGTATCCGTGGAGTTTTCGGGATTATATATTATATCGGCAATAATACCTTTTGTAATACCATATTTTGAATGTCTTTCAAATGTACCACCGAGAAAGTTCCGATATTTATTTAATGTACTATTCATTTTTATTAAACTATATTTTATTTTAGATATTGTCTTTGTACCCGTTTTTCTTTTGGGGTGACGAAATTAATCTCAGGGCTTTTTCCCCTAAATATCCAAAGTGCTTTTATTTTCAAGTGCTTTTTTATTGGGCCTTAAATTGGAATTACACCTCTCGGTCATAGGATTTATGCGTAATATTCAATGTTATTCAGCCTTTTGGGAAAAATCCCATATATGTGGTGTTGTATGTTGTGGTGTTTTCAACAATAATTGCGTCTCATCATATTCCTTTCTAACATGCTTAACCGCACGATCCAAAAAGGGCCTTTTAAAATCTGGGTGGAATTCGGGCATTCTTTTGAAGATCAGGTCGTTTGTCCAGCCCTCCTTAATAAAGTATAGAATGGTAGATTTATAAGGCTTTAGGCGCTCAATGAATTTTTGTTTATTGGCGACGTTACCCATAGTCCGGCCTGTTAGGTTTGCGACGGTGCCCATTGACTCTCCCCTGGACCTCTTGGCATTCAGGGCCTCTTTTATCCTGGTTCTTATTCTTTTCCCTTCCCAGTCAGCAATAACAGCCATGATACCTATCATGAATTCGTCGGCCTGGGGCATATCGGCTATACACAGTTTAAGTCCGGAGTCTCTTAATGTGAATAAAAAGGATGCATTGCGGCTCAACCTGTCCAGTTTTGCGATTAATAACGTCGCCCCATGTAATTTACAGGCTGCAATAGCCTTCAATAGCTCTGGTCTTTTATCATTCTTTCCGCTTTCGGCCTCTGTGAATGAAAATAGAATCTCGTCATCCGGTTTAATTATTTGTTGAATTGCAGCCTCTTGAGCTTCCAAACCCAGACCGGATTTAGCTTGCTTGCCCGTTGAAACTCGCCTGTACGCTATATACTGCATATTTTCAGATTAATTACGTCGTTAATAAAACCCCTCAACTCCAGGAATAGAGTTAAGGGGTCAATTGTTAAACTACTCAGCCTATAAATGAACGTATACTATTTTTGGGGTGACGAGATTAATCCCGTCACAAATTAAACTACTCTCTGCCTTAAATCATAATTCTCTAGCCTATGTAGTTTATCTTCCCACCGGCTCATTAATAATTTACGACCTTGAGGCTCTTTGTACCAGCTTATAATAGTTCTGCAGGCCTCCAATTGAATGGGCAGATTGCATGACTCTATTACTTTGACTATATAAAAGAAGTTTTTCATGGGGCGACGGGATTTTAGGGGTTATGCTTCAAATTTTTTCTTTAATTCTTCATACAATATTTTTTCTTTAGCAAGCTTTTCTAATATCTGCTGCTTTTTATAATCTTGTTCACGCTGTAACCGTTCTGCGCATTGAGTTTCGGTTTCTTCATATTTATAATACGCCCATATATCTATATCCATATCATCCCAGTCATAGGTGGCATATAATTCGAGATGAGTTGCTTTCTCAGCTTTCGCCTTTTCAATCCATTGTAATAAGTCGTCGATTAATATTTCACGTCTATCAACTGTAATATTCTCTCCGACTGTTGTCTGTATTATCTTCTTTTCCATAGCTGTTATGGTGAGTTTATTTAATGGTTTGTACCTAGAAAAGCGGCTCCGATTAAGGTAGCCGCTTGACATTAATTGCGTCGCCCCTAAAAACTAGGGAAAGGAATACCATTTAAGGCAGTGAACGCTATTAGGCCTGTGAAGATCATTCCAATTAGAAATAATACTCCGTTTGATTTGATTGCTTTCATTTTATGAGAGTTTTTATAGTTGTTATATCTAATTTAACGCTAATTTACATCAAATGTTGCAAAAAACAGTAATAAAACGCCAATAAATACCTACTTTAACACATTATTAACTAAAGTTGAGAGGTTGAAGTCCTTATAACTATACTAATAATCAATAAGTTACGAAGATTAGTGTTGATAATCAGATAGTTATAGATTAGTTTCGTCGCCAATAAGAACCAATACTAAGTAATCACCCTCCCAACACCGCTAGAGAGATAGATTAAACCAAGATAGCCTGGCGCTTAAATTAAGATCAAAGGATAAAATGGCGAAAACAAAGGGGTTGATATTAATCGCGTCTCATATAAACCCCTAACCACCCATAAGAACAGTACACAGAGACTACCATAAAGAGAGAAGCGTAAACAATTTCCACAACGAAATGCCTAAACTAAAAGATTTTAAATTGAAAAAAATAAAAAGGTAATTCGCTAGAAGGAAGGAAGAACAACAGCTTTCCCTTTGTTATCAAGGCTTTCAGACTAATTGAGTTTATCATAATGCTTTATCTTGTAGGCTCAGCGCCAATACACTATTGGAACTAATGTTCTTGTAGTGTAATAGAATAGCTTTGTGCTTTATCTTTACTGATTTGCCCATGATTACAGAGTGCTTTGCTCTTATGCCTTAGTGTTTTCAATGGTTTCAAGAGAGGGGGGTGGGTTTCGGGATTTTTTTCCCTGAGCAAGGGGGGCCGGCGGGTTGCCTATAGTAACCTCACAGAAACAGTTAAGTAATTCTTTTTAAATGACGTATATGGGAATGGATTCATCTATTTGATTATCAGTGTAGTTATTGTTTTGCTTTATAAAGTTGTGATTGTCAGATAATATCCGTAATTTTGCTCCGAATGAATATAAGGCATAATAGTAAGGTTGGGTATATTTTCTTGTACTATTTAAATCGGACATTGGTTTATATAGGTATAGGTAGGAGTTTTAATAGTCGGAGTTTGGATAAATTAAAGAATATTAAATTTAATGGACTGGTTATAAATGAAATAGAAATAAAAGATTTGGTTGGGTTGAAAAGGGCTATGGTAAATAAATATCGACCGATACACAATAAGATAGAGGAAAAGAAAGTTAAGAGAAAGATTCCGGAAGTGTCGGTGCCTGCTGGAGATGTTAGTTTAAGTTCTTCGTATTTGGAGAAGGCGGCATATTGCAAGGATCGGGATATAAGTTTGGCTGAGTTAGAAAAAAAATTAAAAGAAAATGGTTGAGAGTATTCCGGTAGAGGTTAAGTGGGTTTGGGTAATGCAGCAACTTAAACAACCTGTTGGTCGAAAACTTTTTGATGAGATAGATATGATTATTGATAGTTATCCAGTCTTTTTTCCATGGGAGCATAAATACAAATCTATTCCAAATGAAGTTCATGATGCTTATTTTAGGGAAAAGAACCCTGGATGGGATAAGCCGTTGGATTTTAGTAGGCAATCTTCTATTTATGGTGCTCCAATTGTGTTGACTGCTCAAGATATGTCAAAAAGCCATTTAGATATTTTGCAGGATATTTTTGATTTGGAAGAGGCTTATAAACAAAAAGCTATTATTAAAGAAAAAGAAGATAAAGTGTTGTGGGATAAGTATTATAAAAAATATAAACTTAAATATAGGGAGTAATGGTATTAGGGTTTAAGCCACAGTTTGTGGAGAAAATATTGAATGGTACGAAGATCCACACGATCCGTGGGGATTGGAAACATAGGTGGCAGGAAGGGAAAAAGATTCACTTTGCTACTGGGGTTAGAACAAAGAACTATAAATGTTTTAAGGAGGGGGTCTGTACTGGAAATAGGAGGATCGAGATTAATCCGGAAGACAGGGTGGTTTCAATTACGGTGAATGGTTGTGAGACTTTAAAGTTTAATAAGGTTGGTTTGGACGCATTGGCTAAAAATGACGGGTTTGATTCGGTTGAGGATTTTTGGCTGTGGTTTGATAAGCCATTTGTAGGAAAGATAATCTACTGGACAGGTTTTAAATATTGATAACGAGATTAATATGAAACGATATTTATTATTTTGTTTTTCGGACTACTACCCGTCTGGAGGCCTGGGAGATGTTAGGTTTTCGGCTGATAGTATTCAGGAAATAACCGATTGGCTTTTAATAGACGAGAAAGGGGTATGGAATTCATTATCAGACTATAACTATGTATGGGACCGGATAGAAGATAAGGAATATGAATTGGATAGTTTTGATTTAAAGACATTTAAGGAGGAAAAACCGCCATTTTGAACGTAATTAATCTGGATCGAATTTTTTCGAAGTACGTGCGGTTGTTGTGGTCCGATAAGGGAGGAAGGGTTAAGTGTTATACCTGTCCTGTAGTATTAAGGTGGGAGGATGCTCAGTGTGGTCACTTTATGAGTAGGCGCTTTATGGCGACGCGATTTATGTTGAATAATTGCCGGGTGCAGTGCCCTGGGTGTAATTTGAATTGTTCTGATGGGGGTGAAAAGCAGAAAATTTTCGAAAAAAACCTTCGATTAGAGCTTGGGGATGAAGTGGTGGATGGGATTATTTTAGCAGCTAGATCCATTAAAAAATGGGCTCCGTGGGAGATAAAAGCGATGGGGGAGGAATACCAGGAAAAAATAAAACTTGCGATTCCACAATAAAAGGATAATATTTGTGTTTAAGGATATGTAGGTTCTTTAAAAATGTTATGTTATATTCCCCCTTTATGTGAGAGTTTTGGGGGAGTTTTTTTGTGACGAGATTAATGTGGGCATAATGGATGCCAAATCGAAAGACTTGTAAGCGGCCAAATCCTTGTTAAAGTTAAAACTACCACCCTATTAATTTCGTCATCAAATCAGAAAAAAAAATAAAAATGGATTGTACAATTAATATCATATCTCGGAGACCTAGAATTTTAAGGTGGTTTGAATTTAAAAATCACACCCATAAGGTTATTTTAACTAACGATCTTTTTAAACTTGAATCCACCGATAGGTTTACACAGGTTGTTTCTATTGATATGAAGGTAAAATGTCATTTTGAACCAATTTTTGTAAAAGATTTCAAGGATATAACAATAGTACAGCCGCCACATTAATCACGTAACAAATAAAAACAAAACATAAATGGAAAAATTAGATGTAAATGAAGTTGAGCTAAATGGCGTCAAGTATGTAAGAAAAGACTCCATCTCTCAAAACCAAGTGGCAGAATCTTTGGATGGGATGCCATATGTAATTATAAGAACTGAATCAGCTGGTGTCCACGCAGGGTTTTTAAAAAAGAGGGTGGGGCAAGAAGTTGAGCTTTTACACGCTAGAAGATTGTGGTATTGGAAAGGAGCTGCTTCATTAAGTCAGTTGGCCGAAGAAGGAACTAAAAATCCGGATGAATGCAAATTTCCTTGTGAGGTTTCAAGAATTGAACTTATGCAAGCTATTGAGGTTATTCTATGTACTCAAAAGGCAAAGGAATCAATTCAAAACGTGAAGATATGGCAGATGTAGGAGATATTCATAACGGCGACGGCTACGGCTACGGCTCCGGCTCCGGCTACGGCTACGGCGACGGCGAGGGTTCCGGCGACGGCTACGGCTACGGCTACGGCGACGGCTACGGCGACGGCTCC